>ERZ857629.294-NODE-294-length-74510-cov-5.986260_pt1 | contig 74510 bp, 60 predicted proteins | sample MGYA00519700_ERZ857629 | MGnify/ENA primary metagenome ERZ857629 (study PRJEB31778, sample SAMEA3449351) | human gut metagenome | biome: human gut; feature: human-associated habitat; material: faeces | place: United Kingdom | collected 2010/2012 ... | reverse complement strand
TTCAAAAGGGCGTGTATCTGGCAGGCATTTTCGGGGAGATCAAGCCGGGAATCACAGATTTTGTAAATCTGCCGACGCCGGTATATGACAGCATCCGTCTGGATGGAGAAGCTGGAACGCTGTCGTCTCCAATTGAGCGCTGCCTGGATATGAAAGCCGCTTGCTTTACAGCAAGGTTTTCTCTGACTGCGAAGCAGAAAACGGTGGATGTCGTCTACTCCCGGTTTTTGCCAAAGGAGCATCCGGCGCTGATTTTACAGCGGTTAAAGCTTATTCCCCGTGAGAATATGGAGCTCTCTGTTGCCAGCGGCCTGATGACAGACAGCTGCAACAGCCCCATCCCCGATGACCAGACAAAAGAAAATACGGAAACCATTCAGCTGTCGCTGCTGGAGGATGCAAGCGTTGTTCCTGAGGGGATTACCGCCGACTTCCAAATTCGCGGGACAGGACTTTCCGTTCGGGAAAATGTGCAATTCTGCAGTACCGCATTTCAATTTGCCGGAGGCAAAGATGCCTGTGCTGTTTATACGGCAAGCGGGCAGACGGGAGAAACACTGATTCTGGACAAGGCGGCGTCTATCCTGACATCCCGGGATGTGGACCCGCGGCTCACGCCGATTCCCGACAGGTGGGACTACGACGCCATGCTGACGGCCCATAAGGAAGCCTGGGAAACTACCTGGCGGAAATGTGATCTGGAGATTCCCGCCTTAGACGGTGAGCTGCAAACCGGGCTGCGTTTCTCCATGCTCGGCCTGATGGGCAGCTGTTCCGCCAATGACCCCACCGTAAGCATCGGCGCGCGGGGCCTGAGCCATGGCCGGTATAAAGGATGCTATTTCTGGGATACGGACCTGTTTATGCTGCCGTTCTTTCTGAAAAATGATTTGCAGGCCGCAAAAAGCCTCTGCGATTACCGTGCCCGTTCTCTGCCGGCGGCCAAAGCACATTCGGAAAAGATGAACACAGCCGGGGCCAGATACCCCTGGATGGCCGCTTTGGACGGCAGCGAGCAATGCGAAACCTGGGACATTGGATGCAGCGAGCTGCACGTCACAGCTGACGTGGCTTATGCTCTGGATGCCTATTGCAAAGCCTCCGGGGACAGCGAATTCTATCTGGAGAAAGCAGCGGAAGTTTGTATCGAGACGGCCCGTTTCTGGGTCAGCCGCTATACCTATCGCCCGGAGCTTGGCAGGGCGGACCTGCTGTTCTGCAAGGGCCCGGATGAATACTGCGGCATTACCAATAACAATCTCTTTACCAACGTGATGGTTCAGCACAATCTGACCCTGGCCATCCAGGCATCGGCGGACCTCCTTGACAAGCGCTCGGAACGGTATCACGCGCTTGGCCTCAGCGCCGAAGAAACGGAGCATATGGCAGCCCTGCGGGACGCAATTCCCTGGCCCCGCGATCCCCTTACCGGGCATCTGGCCCAGGACGAGACGCTGCATCTGCTGGAGCCGGTTGACCCCGCAGTGCTGAAAACCGATGCCGGAGCCAGCTACCACCATGTATGCTTTGACCGCTTGCAGCGGTATAAGGTCATCAAGCAGGCCGATATGCTCCTGCTGATGACGCGGCTTCCGCAGCTCTTCACGGCGGAAGAAAAACGCACCGCATGGAAGGACTTTGAACCTATCTGCCTCCACGATTCCACATTGAGCTTTGCCAGTCACGCCCTGTTTGCCCTCCAGAACGGGCTGACAGAACAGGGCATGGAGTATCTGCGCAAAGCGCTCCTGCTGGACCTGCGGGATGTGATGGGCAACACCGGCCATGAGGGATTGCACCTGGCGTGTATGGGTGAAGCCTGGCAGGCCGCGGAGTGCATGGTACATTTATGCACTGATCAACAATAGAAAGACAGCGTAAACAGGGCGCGTTTTGCAGCGCACCCTGCTGGAATCACCAATTACACATGAAGAACGGGAGTACAGCAATCGGACAAGACCGATGGGCTGTACTCCCGCTTTTTATGGACGTTTCATGAGCAGTACCGATAGATCGTTTACATTTGTGCCGGTGGGGCCGGTGATGATCAGACCTCCGATGGCTTTCAGGGCGTGATAAGCGTCATTATTTCGAAGCACGGCGTCGACCTGAATGCCCTGGGCTTGGAGATGTGCCAGAGAAGTGCCGTCTACCAAACCGCCGGCGGCGTCGGTAGGACCGTCGGTACCATCAGAGCCGAGGGAGAAAATGAGGGTATTTTCCAGTCCCGCAATTCCCCGGGCGGCGCTCAGGGCAAGCTCCTGATTTCTGCCGCCCAGCCCCTGGCCGGTCAGATAGACCACGGTCTCGCCGCCGAAGATAAAGGCGAGAGATTCAGCCGTATCCGCGTGGTATTGGGCAATGGAGGCCAAAAAGCTGCCTGCCTCCCGCGCCTCGCAGCAGACGGAGGCGGAGAGAACGACAGAAGCGTAGCCCAATGCGGCAGCGCTTTTGGCAGCTGCGGCGCATAGCTGGCGGACGGAGCCGGTGACGATGCTCTGGGCGTTTTCAAGCGCCTTTGGCGTCTCCTCCAGCAGGCAGGAGCGGGCGGAAGCGCTGATGGTCAGGTGGTACTTTTCAACGATTGCCAGCGCTTGCGCTGCGGTGGTGAAGTCAGGATAGGCAGGGCCGGAGGCGATCATATCCAACGGGTCTCCCAGCACGTCGGACAGAACGATGGAAAACACACGAGCCGGGGCGCAAAGCTGGGCAAACCTGCCGCCCTTGACGGCGGAGAATCGCTTGCGCAGGGTGTTGATTTCCGTAATATCCGCCCCGCAGGCCAATAACTGCCTGGTGATATCCTCCAGTTCCTCCGGCGGGATCAATGGCTTCTCAAACAGCGCCGATCCGCCACCGGACAGGAGGAAAAGCACCATGTCATTTTCACGCAGACCCGACACTGCCTCAATGGCGACCTGGGTGGCTCGGTAGGAGTTTTCGTCGGGCACAGGATGCCCTGCCTCCCAAATGGTCAGGGGACCGATCGGTCCCTGGGCGTGATCGTATTTGGTGATCACAACGCCGCCGGAGATCCGGTCACCGAGCTGCTTGTGCGCGGCGGCGGCCATCTGCCAGGCCGCTTTCCCGACCGCAACCAGGATCAGTCTCCCGCTGTAAGCAGGGAGGCTGTGCAGCGCCTGCTCCACGGCGGTATCAGGCAGAGCCGCATGCAGTGCGGCGTTCATTATACTGCTGGCATCATCGAAGATCGACATAAAGCCTCCTTAGTGTGTGCGGCAGAGCAGCGGGTCATCTGCCGATTTGAATGCCCATCAGGGCCTCGTAGTATTTTGCAATGGCGCTGTGGTCACAGCTGCCGTAATCATGGGCATGGAGCCACTGCATGATTTCCATGACGGAGGCGGTCATGGGGACCGAGGCGCCGACGGTGTGGGCACAGTCCAGGACGTTGCTCAGATCCTTGATATGCAGGTCGATCTTAAAGCCGGGCTTGTCGTTGCCTGCAATCATCATAGGTGCCTTGGCGTCCATCACGGTGGAACCGGCAAGTCCTCCGCGGATCGCCTGGAACACCGCCTCCGGCGCAACGCCGGCCTTCTGAGCCAGGGTCAGCGCCTCTGCCACAGCCTGAATGTTGCAGGCGACGATGATCTGGTTTGCCAGCTTGGTGGTGTTTCCTGCTCCAACCTCGCCGCAGCGGACGACAGAGGACCCCATAGCCAGCAGCAGCTCCCTGTGCGCGTCGAATACCTCCTGCTTTCCCCCCACCATGAAGCTCAGGGTGCCGTCAATGGCCTTGGGTTCGCCGCCGGATACCGGCGCGTCCAGCATTTCCACACCCTTACCGGCCAAAACCTCGGCAATTTCCTTGGAGGCGACGGGATTGATGGAAGAGCAGTCGATAAACACAGCGCCGGGCTTCATATAGGAGGCGACACCATTCTCGCCCAGCATGACCTCCCTGACCTGCGGGGAGTTGGGCAGCATGGTGATCACCACATCGCAGCTTTCGCCGATTTCTTTGGGGGAAGAGGCAATGGCACCGTACTCGACACAGACGTCGATAGCAGCCTGGCTGCGGTTCCACACCAGGATATGTTCATACCCTTTCCGAATCAAGTTGTGTACCATGGGCTTGCCCATGATCCCAAGACCGATGAATCCAATCGTCATAGCATGTTCTCCTTATCGTTTATCTTGTGAGCAGGCCAAAATGAGCAATGATCGCCTGGCGGCCCTTTTCAACATCTTTTTCAAACAGCGCGTCCACAATGGCATGGTGGTAGGTTTGCAGCTCCGCAAAGCCTTGGGCATGCTTCGTGACCTTCAGGTAGGTGTCACGCATGTAAGCGTCGATCACCTTGGAGAGGGCCACATAATTGATGATGATCAATTCGTTTTCAGAGGCTTCTGTCAGAAGTGAGTGGAAGCGATTGTCCAGCGCCACGATCAGCGCCGGGTCTTTGCAGGTGTCGAGAAGATCCACTGTGTCCCGCATTTCGAGCTTCTGAGCGTGGGTGGCGTGTTTGATCGCCAGCTCAAAGGATTGCAGCTCCAGCATCTGGCGGAATTCCGTTACGTTTTGAAAAGAGATCTCACCGCGCATATACAGCACCTTCATGATGCTGGAGACGGACCGATTGTAGGTGTTGGAGATGAAATTGCCGGATCCTTGGGTGCTGTCAATGAAGCCCAGGTAATTCATCACCTTGATCGCCTCGCGGACGGTGTTGCGGCTTACGTTCAGTTGAGCAGCCAGATCCCGTTCGGGAGGGAGCTTCTCACCGGGGTTAAAAGTGCCGTCCCCAATTGCGTACAGTAGGTAATCAACAACATGGGAAGAGGTAGCCTCAGTCATATTTGGTACACACATCCTTTATGTAGTCTAACCGGGGGGTGTTCTTTTTTAAGGTTTTTACCATTCTACCACAGATAGAATTTCAATGTCAACCATTATGAACATATTTGTTGGACCAATTTTTGACTTGCGAGAAGAATACATGTCTAACATGCACAATAACAGACGCAAGATTATATATAAAATGATGAAAATAATAAAAACACTTGCAAAAATAGGTTGGACCAATTATAGTAATACCATGAAAATTGGTTCTACCAATTTAAGGAGGTGTAGAATGGAACAGCAATTTGTGTCGATCAGGGATGCGGAGACCTTCCTTGGAGAATTGTTTTCCGCACTGGGTATGGAACGGGATAACGTACGGACCATGCAGCAAGTCCTGATCCAAACGACAATGTATAACCGGGGACACCATGATATCAGCTTTGTTCCAATGCTTGTCAAGCTGTTGCGCTCGAAGCAGGCGCGGGCAAACCCGGATATGAAAATGCTGTCCAGCTATCAGGGGATAGAGCGCTGGGACGGTGATGATGGCCTTGGTCCCGTCTGCTGCATGCGGGCAATGGAACGGGCGATGGAACTGGCCAAGATTCATGGAATCGGAATTTGTGCCATGCGGCGAACCAACCATTTTCTGGCGTCGGCCCCTTACACGGAGCTTGCGGCAAAGAGCGGCTATGTCGGACTGATTTTAGCCAAGGGAGGCGTCAGCATGGGAGTGCCTGGCGAGAAGACGCTTTGCATGAGTGCGCTTCCCATGGGCTATGCTTATCCGACGCAGTCTGACACGGTGGTTTTTGATGCCTGTATGGCCTATGCCTCCATTGGCAAGCTCAACCAGATGGTGGAGAAGGGCCAGCAGGTGCCATCCTGGTGGGGAGTGGATAAGGAGGGAGCTCCCACGACTTCCCCGGCTGAGCTGCTCCAGGGGATCCGTTATCCCATCGGCGGTCACAAGGGCTTCGCACTGGCCATGCTGGGTGAGGTGTTGACAGGTGTTTTGTCCGGCGGGTGTATTCTGGATCAGCCGCAGACAGAGGATGGTCATGTAAACTGGTCCTCCCATACGGCAATTGCAATTAAGGCAGATGCGCTGATGGGGCTGGATGAATTTGAGGTCCGCGCCGCGTCTATCGGTCAGCGCGCCTGTGCTCGTGCGGAACATCTGCACATTCCCGGTCAGGGACTGGCGGCAGAACGCCGGAAAATTGCGGAGTGCGGCAGCTTTGTTTTAAAAGAGAGCTTGATTCAAGCATTAAATGATTTGGCGGCAGATGTGGGGGTACCACCGATTCGCTCGATTGCAGGAAAGGAAAAGAGTAGCTGTGGAATTGAAGGCATTGATTGAGAACGCAAACCAAAAGGCAAAGGAGATCCTGGAGCAGGGGAGACCCACATGGGTGGATGTCCAGCCGGCGGGAAAGGTGATCGACGGCATGACAGCCAATACGATCCTGGTTGCAGGCCCTCCCGCAAGGCCGGAGGATATTGTTGCTCCCGTCAGAACGGCAATTTGCGGCGCGGCAGTATACGAGGGGCTGGCAGAAAGCACGGAACGTGCATGGGAGAAGGTCATGAACGGGGAGATCGTTGTTGCCGCTGCTCAGGATCATAACTGCGCCTGCGGCGCGGCGATGGCAACTTCTGCAAGCATGCCGGTGATCGTTTGTGAGGATAGGAAATTTGGAGGCAAGGGCTTTTGCGCGCTTCACCCCGGTAATTTCCCGGTGGTTCTGCGCTGGGGCTATTACAATGACGAGATCCAGGCGTCTCTGGTCTGGTTCCGGGACCATTACGGCCCGGCGCTGGGCGAAGCTGTCCGCAAAAAAGGCGGGGTGGACCTGGTAGGAGTTTTGAGCAAGACTGCGGGCATGGGCGATGAAAATCACAATCGGCAGCCTGCTGCCAGCATGTGTCTGGCACTGCAGCTGATCCCTGCCATGTTGGATTGTGATTTTGAATACCGGGATCAGATCATCAAGGAGTTTGCGGCAAATGACCGCTTTTTCCTGCATGTGATGATGGCAGGTGCGGAGAGCGTCATCAGCTCGGTAAAGAATATCCCGTACTGCACCGTTATGGTCGGTATGGGCGGAAACGGGAAGACCTTCGGCTTGCAGTTTGCAGGGACGGGCGGACAGTGGTTCACCGTAGAAGCACCTCTGATCGCCGGGCTGTTTCTGAAGCCCAACTATACGGAGAAGGATATGCTGGGGTTCCTGGGCGATAGCTGCGTCACCGAGGTTTACGGACTGGGTGGGATGTCGGCCATTGCCGGACCGGCCTACGTGCAGCTGACAGGCGCTACCTTTGAAGATGCACGGCGCAGGACCGAGGATGCCCGCGCTGTCAGCATTGGAGAGCACAGATTTGCGCCAATCCCCTGGGACAATGGCCGGGGCTTCCCGGTAGGAGTCGATATGCGCAAGGTGGTCGCGTTGAACATCCTGCCCACCAGCCACGGCGGCGGGACGCTGAAGGCGGGCGGACAGGGCACCATCGGCAGCGTCAAGCTCCCGATGGAATGCTTCAGGCAGGCAATGGAGGCGTTCGTGCAGAAGGTCAGAAGCGGTGAAATGTAATGGTATATACACAAATCATTGAAAATACATACATTGATTCGCTGGAGGCAATGATGGTGTTCTCAGCGCTGACCGATCTTCCCGGTGTGGAGACGGCGTATGCCGGCATGGTGAGCCAGAGCAGCCTTCGGGTCCTGGAGGATCTGGGGCTGATGAGCGATGCGGTGGTGAACGCGTCAGAGTCCGATATGTTTATTGTCGTCCGTGCTGAGAGTGAGGCGGCTTTCCAGGCCGCGCTGGCGGAGGCTGCCCGTATCATGGGCAGCAGCCAGGGGACGACCCAGCAGGGAGTGTCCTACCCTACACTGGAGGCGGCCTACCGCGCAAACAGCAGGGCAAATATCTGCACGATTTCTGTTCCTGGCGAATATGCCTGCGAGGTAACGAAGCAGGCTTTGAACCACGGCCTCCACTGTATTGTGTTCAGCAACAATGTTCCTTTGGAGCAGGAGCGGGAAATGAAGGAGCTGGCCAGGGAAAAGGGCCTGCTGTGCATGGGGCCGGACTGCGGCGTCGCAAATATCAACGGTGCGGCGTTTGTGCTCTCCAGCATCAATAACCGCGGGCCGGTGGGCATCTGCGGCGCCTCCGGCTGCGGCATTCAGCATGTGGCTGCATTCCTGCACGAGGCTGGTTCCGGTGTGTCCCAGACCATAGGAACTGGCGGCAACGACTTGAAGGAGCAGGTCGGTGGGATCAGCATGCTGATGGGGATCGATGCCTTGGAGGATGACCCGGAGACAGAGTATATTGTCTTGATTTCCAGAAAACCTGCGGACTCGGTAATGCGAAGAATTCTGGACCGGGTCAAAAACTGCCGCAAGCCTGTCGTCGTCTGCTTCCTGGGCGCAGAGGCGCGTCCCGTTATGGAAGCAGGAGCGATATACGCAAAGGATCTGGACGAATGTGCTTTGCGTGCATTGGAGCTGGTTGGAAAGAAATTTGCCTTTGAAACGCCGGAGGAATTGCACGAGATGGCAGCCCGAGCAGCGGCAAAGCTGAATCGAGAGCAGAAATATGTACGTGGTATCTATTGCGGCGGGACCTACTGCGACGAGGCAATGAAAACCTTACAGGATGTGTTGGGCGGAATCCATTCCAATTGCCCGCTGCAGCCGGAACTGAAGCTTTCCGATTCCTTCGCCAGTGAGGAAAACTGTGTGATCGATGCCGGGGAAGAGGAGTTTACCAGGGGCAAGCCCCATCCGACTCTGGAGCCTGCGATGCGGCTCCCCCTCATTGAAAAGGAGGGAGATGATCCGCAGACAGCGGTGATCCTGCTGGATTTTATCCTGACGCCTGCCGCCAATAGTGACCCAGCCGGCGTTACGCTGAAGGCGATTCGCTCTGTGTTGGATAAATCCAGAAAGAGAAACGGTGAGATCGCCATTGTCGCTTCAGTGCTTGGCACAGACGCAGATATCCAGAATGTAAAACTCCAGCGCAAAGAACTGTCAGATGCCGGGGTATATGTCTGCAAGTCCAATCGGCAGGCGGCGGCCTTGGCAGCGGAGATTGTGAGGTTGGCAAATGAACGGAGAGGATAAGATCCAAAGGCTGTTTCAGTCCGAACTGACTGTGATCAATATTGGCCCGCGCCTGTTTGGCGAGGCTCTGGAGCGTCAGAATGTGGAAGTCCTTTATGTGGACTGGAAGCCGATTGCCGGGGGGGACCGGCACATGCAGGACCTTCTGGATGAGCTGGGCTTCTGACGGAGGGGCGGAGTATGAAAATTCTTGTTTGCAATGTGGGAAGCACCTCTTTGAAATTCAAGCTGTACGAGATGCCGCAGTGCGTCGTCCTGGCCACAGGCAAAATTGAGCGGATCGGAAGCGAAGGTGATTCCATCTTCCACTATAAAAACTGCCGGAACGGGTTCGTTGCCCGGCAGGTGGGGATTTCTATTGCCAGCTATCGGGCCGGAATCCAGACGTTTCTGGATCGCCTCCTGGATGAGCAGACAGGTGTGATCCGGCAGGCCGACGAGATCGAGCGAGTTGGCTTTAAGGCAACATTGTCCAAAGATCATTTTGGGACCCATGAGCTGACGGATGAGGTGGTGGACGGTATGCGGGCATGGCTCCCGCTGGCAATGCTCCACAACACCGGTTACATTCAGGCGATTGAGACGATGCGCGGCGTCCTCCCTGATGCAATTTTCCTGGGCGTGTTTGAGACGAGTTTTCATCTGAGCATCCCACTGTATCGCAGACTGTACGGCGTTCCCTTTGAATGGTATGAGAAGTACGGCGTGCAGCGTTTGGGCTACCACAGTGCGTCCCATGGATACATCGCCGATACCCTGAATGCGAGGCTGGGACCGACCTACAAGGCAATTTCCTGCCACCTGGGCGGCAGTGCGTCGGTTTGCGGTATTGAAAACGGCGTCAGCGTGGATACCAGCTTTGGCATGTCCCTCCAGTCGGGCCTGATTCATGCTACAAGAGTCGGAGATATGGATTGCGATCTGTTTGAATTCCTGCGCAGCCAAGGGCTGTCCGATGAACAGATCCATGAGGGCTTCGAAAGGAAGGGCGGTCTGCTTGGAATTTCCGGGGTCAGCGAGGATGTGCGTTATCTGGAAAAGGCGGCGCAGGAGGGAAATGAACGGGCGCAGCTGGCACTGGATGTTTTTGTAAACGGGATCGTCCACTATATCGGTTCATTTTACGTGGATCTGGAGGGCCTGGATGTGCTGGTATTTACTGCGGGGATCGGAGAAAACTCGGCGTTGATCCGCTCTATGGTGTGCCGCAGGTTGAAGATCCTGGGTGTAGAGTTGGACGAGCAGAAAAACGCCGCCGCCTGCGGCCTGTCAGAAATACAAAGCGGGGCATCCCGGGTAAGGATACTTGTAATCCCAACGGATGAGGAACTGGGAATTGCCCGCAGAACCTATTACTATTCAAGGTCAGCTCAAAGGAGGTAATGACGTGGCGGAAAAATGGTGGTATAAGCAGCTGAGAATGATCCAGTACAACCTTCAGATGAAGGATACTCCCCGCATGGATCCTGAGCGTATTGCGTCGGAAACGGAGAATATGGGCGCGAATGCGGTGGTTATCAACGTCGCGGACAGCGTTGTATGGTATTCTACGAAGATCCACAGTCAAAAAATCAATCCTTACCTTCCCAAGGACCGGGACCTGCTGAAAGAGCTGATCGATGCCTTTCATGCCCACGGGATCAAGGTGTTTGGCCGGGGCGCGTTCATGGGCTTTGAGGAAGAGACCTACTATCAGAATCCCGGTTGGGTGAAGCGGAGGCCGGACGGCAGTCCTGTGATGCTGGGCAACGAGCGGCCGGGAGAGTGGTACCGCCTCTATTCTCCCTGTCCAAACAGTGAGTTCGCCTTTGAGTCAGGTTATGATGTGGCGGCGGAGGCATTCCTGAACTATGATTTGGATGGCGCTTTCTGGTTGACGGGCTCCGTTTCCGGCGGAAGCTGCTGGTGCGATCGGTGCAAGGCGTTGTATCGGACCCAATTCGGCATGGAGATGCCGGACCGGCAAGAGCTGATCGATCCGGCGTGGGATAAGCAACTGAAACGCCGGCGTCAAATGCAGGCCAGGGACCGCATCATGAGGATCAAGCCGGATATGCCTTACCTGCATTATTACTGGCCATTTGAGCTGGACCTGGATGTGGGCTTTAAGATCCCGCCGGACAATATTGATGAGATCGCGGAGCAATGCAATACGCTTTGCACGGAGGCACAGGATGTGCTCTCCATGGGAAGCAAGCGGCTTCCTTATTGGAATACACCGTCTTTGAGAATGAAGATGGGCAGAACGATCGAGAATTACCCGCCCCCGGTGGGCATTATCCACGCCTGTCCCGGTATGGACTGGCGGCACACCTGCATGCCGGAGCCGGAGTTCCTGTACTGGGCTGCCCAGATCCCTGCCAACGGCGGTTCTTACTGGACTACCTTTACAGGCTTTGGTGATACCATCCTGGACAAGCGAATGATGAAGACGGTGAAAAAGCTCAACGGCATGATCCGCTGTATTGAGGATGATGTGGATGGTGCGGTCAGTGACACGCAGGTATTGCTGTTGAGCGACGGCGGAATATATGTGCAGGGCTGGGCTGAGGCACTGATGTGTGCGCACATTGATTTTGATATGCTGGCAGAATATCAGGTTTCCCCGGAACGGCTGAACCGGTACCCTCTTGTTATCGTTCCCAAGGGCTTTCATTACAGAACGGAGTATGCGGCTGCGTTCCATGATTATGTACGCTCCGGCGGCCGCTTGATCATGGAGGGCACCGATGACTGGGAGCTGGAGCCTGTGAAGGAACTGCTGGGTGTCCATGGTATTATGGTTGCCAGCGAGGAGCAGGAAGCAGCTTATATGCGCATCGAGCAGGAGGCCGTCCTGTTCAGAGAACGGGTCGGCGAGTGCCCGCTGCTTCCCCTGCGAGGCAGAATGGCATTCTGTCAGCAAAGGGAGGACGCACAGGTGCTGCTGACCTGGGTGCCGTCTTTCTCCCGTGCAGCGACGGCAGGATTTCCCCCGGAGCGCGCCTCGCTTCCCAAGGAGCATACAGATATTCCCGGTTGTATTGTCAGTCGGTTCGGCAAGGGACGGGTGATGTTCCTTCCCTACGAGCCGAGCCGGATGATTATGGAATACGGCCTGAAGGATATGTACACCATTGCCGCTGCTTTCGCGGACTTTATGCTGGAAGAGAAAAAGTACGAAATTCATGCGCCAATGCGAGTGATCACCACCGCTTTCCGCAAGGATGGAGAGAACCTGATTCACTTGATCAACGGCATCGGACAGCGGCCCCTGGTTGAGACCATTCCTGTGTCCGGCATTGAGATCATTATAAAACTTGCCGGGCGAAAACCGAAAAAGGTGGAGGCGGCAATTTCCGGGCAGCGGCTGCAGTGGAGCGTCCGGCAGGATATGCTGAGGATCACACTTCCGCAGCTGGAGGTATGGGACGCGGTGCGTGTCCTCTATGAATAGGGAAAAGCCGATGGATAAGGATGGGTGGAAAGCGGAAACATGGACCCAATTTGGTGTCCGTATCGTCCGCAAAGGCATCCCTGGGATCGACAAACCTGGTGTTCTCTCTCCGGAGACGGCGGCACGGAAAGCGGCGGGGCTTACAGCAGGACTGGATCTGACGGATTGTGCCGCAGAGATCACACAGCTGGAGATTCCCAATGGGGATGATACAATACCGATATCGGTTTACCGCAGAAGAGCCCAGTCGGACGCACCGGCACCGGCGGTTATTTGCTTCCACGGCGGCGCGTTTCGTACAGGCTCCCGGAGGGATATTGAGCCGCCTATGCTGCTGCTTTGCCAGAAGACCGACGCGGTGGTTTTCAATGTGGAATACCGGCTTGCTCCTCAATATCGATATCCCTGCGCCACGGACGACTGCTGGCAGGCGGTGAAATACGTTTACAGGCACGCCCGTGAGTTGGGCATCGACGCGGGAAACATTACGGTCTGCGGTGACAGTGCAGGCGGGACGCTGGCTGCGGCCTGCGCGAGGCGGGACAGGAATTATCGAACCAGGATGATCCGCAGGCAGATCCTGATCTACCCGGTACTTGCGCTGTTCGACCCCAGCGGGATGAAGGATTACAGTTTCTCTGTTGATCATTACCAGTTTGACGATGCGTATGCGCCGCAGATCATTGCGCAGCTCAGGGCGCTGGCCGCGATTTCGGCGGGGGGAAGTTTCTATACGAAGGATGAAACACAAGCCCGCCTGCCGGACGCATCTCCTTTGGCGGACAGAAGCTTCCGGGATATTCCTGAGACACTGATCCTGTGTGGGGAATTTGATTTTGTTCTGGAACAGAGCCGGACATATGCAAAGTACCTTGCGCAGGCCGGAACAGCAGTGAAGCTGGTTATTTACCGGGGAATGATGCATGGCTTTATGAACTTTACCGGGATTTTCCCTCAGGCGGAAAACCTGGTCGAAGAAATGGCAGATTTTATTTTGAACGATCGTGGAGGGTAAGATGAAAGAATCAATTCACAAGTATTTCCAGGTTGGTACGATCCAATGGATGAGCTTTCCCAAAAGTGCGCCGCTGGATTCCCTGCGCACCATTGCGGAGGATGATTTCTTTGACGCAATTGAGCTGAAAGGGTTCGGCGGGGACAATGAGGAAGCAAAGCGTATCCTTGAGCAATCCCATCTGAAGGTCTGCTATGGTGCTCAGCCCCGCCTGCTGGGGCCAAAGCTGAACCCCAATGACCTGGATGAGACAGGAAGACAGAAGGCAGAGGCCACGCTGCTGGCAGCGGTGGACGAGGCGGAGTATCTGGGTGCAAAGGGGATCGCGTTTCTTGCAGGAAAGTATGTTGAGGAAACCAAGGAGCAGTCCTATGAGCAGCTGCTGAAGACCACCCGCAATGTCTGCGATTACGCGGCGAAAAAGGGTATGAACGTGGAGCTTGAGGTGTTTGACTATGATATCGACAAAGCTGCACTGATCGGTCCGGCTCCCTATGCGGCGAAATTTGCCGCCGATATGCGAATGACCCACAGTAATTTTGGACTTCTGGCGGATCTCTCCCATTTCCCCCTGACCCATGAGACCAGCCGTTTTGTGATCCAGACGCTGCGCCCGTATATCACCCATTTCCATTTCGGAAATGCGGTGGTGCGCAAGGGAATGCCTGGCTATGGAGATCTGCATCCCCGGATGGGGTATCCCAACAGCGCAAATGACACAGCAGAACTGGTGGATTACCTGCGGGTATTGAAGGAAGAGGGCTTCTTCAACGCGCAGCAGCCCTATGTGCTCTCTATGGAAGTGACGCTGATGCCTGGCGAGGAAGAGAAAATTGTTTTGGCGAATACCAAGCGCGTCCTGACCCGTGCCTGGGCGCTGCTGGAAGATTGAGGGGTTGCAGAATGAAACTTGTTGTTCTTGATGGTTATACGGAGAATCCTGGTGATCTCAGTTGGGACTGCCTGAAGGAGTTCGGCGAAGTGACGGTATACGACCGTACTTCCTACACCGAGTCTCCACGTATTGCGGAAGTGCTGGGGGATGCGGATATTGCAATTACCAATAAAACCCCCATCTCTCAAAAGACGATTGATGCGTGCCCCAATCTGAAGCTGATCGCAGTACTGGCTACTGGCTATAATGTTGTGGACTATACCTACGCCAAGGAAAAAGGGATCCCTGTTGTGAATGTTCCCACCTACGGGACAGCCTCCGTCAGCCAGTTCTCAATTGCGCTGCTGCTGGAGATCTGCCATCATATCGGTGAGCACAGCATCTCTGTGCACAAGGGAGACTGGGCGAACAATGCAGACTGGTGCTACTGGAACTACCCGCTGATCGAGTTGGAGGGAAAGACCATTGGTATCATCGGCTTCGGCCGGATTGGCAAGACGGAGGGCCGTATTGCCAAGGCCTTGGGAATGAAAGTCATTGCCTATGATGTATTCCCCACCGAGGAAGGAAAACAGATCGGCGAATATGTAGATCTGGAAACACTGCTGGGAGCTGCCGATGTGATTTCTCTGCACTGTAACCTGACCCCGGAGAATACCGGCCTGATCAATAAAGCATCCATTGAGAAAATGAAGGATGGCGTTATCCTGATCAACAATTCCAGAGGACAGCTCATCGTGGAGCAGGATGTCGCGGATGCACTGAACAGCGGAAAAATTGCGGCGGCCGGTTTGGATGTGGTGTATACCGAGCCGATCCGAGCGGACAACCCGCTGCTTACGGCGAAGAACTGCATCATCACGCCTCATATTTCCTGGGCACCCAAGGAGAGCCGTCAGCGCATTATGGATATAACGGTGGAAAACATCCGAGCATTCCTGGACGGAAATGCCATCCATGTTGTGAACGGCCTGTAACATGTGTTTCATCTCCTGTCCCCCGCGTTCAGCGGGGCAGGAGCAAAACAAAAATAAAAAAGGAGCATGATTATGAAGATGAAGAAAACCCTAGCGCTTGCATTGGCTCTCATGATGCTGATCACCCTGGCAGCCTGCGGGAATTCCAATGCAACTCCTGCCACAGAATCCAGTTCCTCCATCGCCACAAATACTCCCACAGAAGCTCCCACCGAGGCCCCCACAGCACCGGCCAAGGACAGCGTTGTCATCATTACAGCTAGCGAGCCGTCCCATTTTGATATGGTCGGTGATACCTCCAGCCAGAATGATGTGATCGTTTTGAACAATATTTATGACAGCCTGGTTACCATCGACGCAAACAGCGAGTACCATCCCTCTCTTGCGGAGAGCTGGGAAATGGCTGAGGATGGGATGTCCTATACCTTTAAGCTGCGCCAGGATGTGACATTCCACAACGGTTACAAGTTTACCGCGGAGGATGTCAAATTCACCCTGGAGGGTGTGAATGCCAGAAACAATGGTTCGTCTCTGTTTGCGAATTTCACGGATGCCGAAGTCATTGACGATTATACCGTCAAGCTGAACCTTTCCGCGCCGTACGCCGCGTTCCTCACCGGCCTGGCCTCCAGAGACGGTTTTATCCAGAGCAAACAGCTTTATGAAGAGATTGGCCATGATGGATATCAGGAAAAGCCCATCGGCACCGGCCCGTATAAGTTCGTATCCCGCGAGAGCGGTTCCTCTGTGACCATGGTTGCCAATGAGGATTACTGGGGCGGCGCGCCTGCCATTAAAAATGTTACCATCCAGATCATTTCCGAGGCATCCACCCAGATGATCACCCTGGAGGCGCACGAGGCTGACGTACTGCTTCAGCCCGCTCTGGCTACTGTGCTTAAGCTGACCAGCGATACCGTTTCTTGGGCCTATACCTCTTCCGCCGCCCGGACCACGCTCAATTTCTACTGCGGCGAGACTTCCGTTGCCCATGATGTCAACTTCCGCAAGGCTGTTCAGTGTGCCATCAATAAGAGTGATGTCCTTATGGGCGCAATGGAGGGCTATGGCGAGATCATTGATATTGATATGTCCCCCAGCTACACCGGCAGACCAGTGGATTATGTGCCCGCTCCTGCCTATGATGTGGATGCAGCCAAGGAATACCTGAAAGCCGCCGGCTACAACGGCGAGGAATTCAAGCTGATCGTTACCACCGGCACCACAGCGGAACTGGCAGCCAATATCATTCAGAACCAGCTTACCGAGGTCGGGATCAACTGTGCCGTTGGCGCATACGACTCCTCTACCTTTACCAGCATGTGGCGCAGCGGTGAGTACGACGGTGTCATTCGTTCCAATCAAAGCTCCGTAATGGATGCCGAAGCGCTGTACACTTTCTTCCGCAAAGACAGCACCATCCCCAATGATTTTGACCGCATCGATGAGATCGAGCCGCTGCTCCTGAAGGGCCGCGTGATGGAAAACGGTCCTGACCGTGTCGCACTGTACACGCAGGTGGTGGATATTATCACCGAGGAAGCCTACCAGGTGCCGCTGTATTCTGACATTAACCTGATCGCATATGATTCTTCCCTGAATGGTGTGGTTGCCCATCCGCTGAACTTCTACCACATCGCCGACTGGAACTGGGGCTGATCTCCCACCGAGGGAATCAGCTACTCTATCCATCCTGCCGGGTAGTACCCTGCCCGGCAGGATCACCTAAAAGAGGTTGCGTTATGGCAAAATATATTATCAAACGATTGCTGATGATGATCCCTGTCATGATTGGCATTACGCTGTTTATTTACGTGATTCTATCGATGGCACCCGGGGATCCCGCAGCCTTGATCCTGGGCCCGGATGCAACGGCAGAGCAGCTGGAGGCCAAGCAGCATGAATTGGGGTTGGATCAATCGATTCCTGTTCGATATGTGAAGTATATTCTGGGTGTCCTTCAGGGGAATTTTGGCTTTTCCTGGCTCAGCGGCTTTTCTGTTTTTGATGAGTTCTCAAGCCGTTTCCCCACCACACTTGTGTTGGGCTTGATGGCGTTGGGATTGTCGGTGATCATCGGGGTGCCGCTGGGGATGATCGCAGCAATTCGGCAAAACAAACTGATTGACCATACGACGCTGGTTTGCGCAATGCTGTTTTCATGCCTCCCCGGCTTTTGGATCGGCATGATGGCCCAGCTCTTTTTCTGCATGAAATTGGGATGGCTCCCGGTATCCGGCGTTGGCAGCTTTAGGCATTTTATTATGCCGTCGCTGACTCTGAGCCTGGGAATGATGGCCTCCATGATCCGTCTGACAAGGACCAGTATGCTGGAGGTAATGAACAAGGATTTCGTCCGTACAGCCCGGTCCAAGGGTGTAATGGAGCTCAAGGTGTACGCAGTGCATGTCCTGCGCAATGGCCTGCTGCCGGTGATCACCCAGATTGGCATTGGCTTTGCGGGCATCATGGGCGGTGCGGTGGTTACGGAATCCGTGTTTGCCGTCCCCGGTATCGGTTCCTATCTGATCAATGCCGTTAAATCCCGGGATATCCCCGTTGTGATGGGCAGCATCATTTTTATCGGACTTTTTGTGGGGATCATCAACCTGATTGTGGACTTTATTTATGCTTTTGTGGATCCTCGCGTTAAGCTTGACGATTAACACGGATAAGCGGAGAATGCTATGAAAAAACTGAATCAAGACAAATCAAAAGACGGGCAGGTCAAAACCCGCACCAAGCTGGGAATGGTCTGGCACCGCTTTTCTAAAAATAGACTGGCCGTATTTGGACTGGTGATCCTGGTGGCAATGGCGGTGATGATCCTTACCGCACCGCTGTATCTTGATTATGACCTGGTCGTAAAGCAGAAAATATCCGATCGCTTTCAGTTCCCCAACGCGGTGCACTGGTTCGGCACAGATCAGTTCGGCCGGGATCTGTTTGCGCGGATCATCTATGGCGGCCGTATTTCATTCTTTGCTGGCTTTGCGTCTGTGGGCATTTCCTTTGTTGTGGGCTGTCTCCTCGGCGGCGCAGCAGGATATTTTGGGGGGAAGACCGATACCGTTATCATGCGCTTGGTGGACGTGTTCATGGCCATTCCTGGTATGCTGTTGACGATGGCGGTGGTCGCGGCGTTGGGCCAGGGCGTCTTTAACATGCTGATCGCGCTGAGCTGTGCACAGATTCCGAGATTCACCCGTGTTGTCCGTGCATCGGTGATGAATTTGCGGGACTCCGACTTTGCCTTGGCAGCAAAGGTAGGAGGAATGAGCCAGATGGAGATCATCCTGAAGCACATCCTTCCCAATGGCCTGGGGCCCGTTGTTGTTTCCGCAACGCTGAGCTTGGGCGGTACGATCCTGAGCATCGCATCCCTGGGATTCCTGGGCATCGGCGTGGCGTCCCCAACGCCGGAATGGGGCACGATCATAGCGGAAAATAAGATCAATGTCCGTTACTATCCGTATTTGGGCATCTTCCCGGGCCTGTTTATCGGGCTGACGGTTCTGGCCTTTAACTTCGTAGGCGACGGCCTGCGGGATGCCCTCGACCCAAGAATGAACTGAGTGGAGTTTGCTTATGATCTACGAGGATTATCATTACCGAATTCCTGCCGGAAAACGGGTCCGGCTGATCGTGGATACTGATGCCAAAAATGAGGGCGATGACCAGTACTGTATCGTCCACGCACTTCTGAGCCCAAAGTTTGATGTTCGCGGCATTGTCGCGGCGCATTTTGGCCAGCAAAAGAGCAGCACGAGCATGATGGACAGCTACCACGAGATTGAAAAAATCTTGACGCTGATGGATTTCCCTCAGGAGCTGAAATACCGGGGCTGCGAAGGGAAAATTGAAAGGGAAAAACCTGCCGGCGCAGAGGGCGTGGACCTGATCATTCGGGAGGCAATGCGTGAAAGTGATATGCCTTTGTACGTGATCAATCTTGGACCGCTAACGGATGTTGCCGCGGCCTATCTTAAGGAACCGGCAATCGCGGGACGGATGACTGTGATCTGGATCGGCGGCGGTGCTTATCCGGATGGAGGCCCGGAATATAATCTGCACAATGATATTGAGGCAGCCAGGATCGTCATGGCATCCGATTTGGAGCTGTGGCAGATTCCGAAGAATGCCTATAACCAGGTGGTCGTGTCCATGGCAGAGCTGGAATACAAGGTTTCCGGCTGCGGAAAGATCGGGAAATATCTGTTTGAACAGATGGAAGCGTTTGGACATACAAAATGGGCGCTGATGACCCAGCGGACGGGAGAATATTGGCGTATGGGAGACTCCCCGGCGGTAGGTGTGATCCTGTTTCCGCATAATGACTGCTATGAAAACATTTGCGCCCCGCAGATCACGGACGAGATGACCTACCGGGGCATGTATCCCGGTCACACCATCCGTGTTTATCATCAGGTAGATACGCGGGTGATTATGGAGGATTTTTTTGCAAAACTGCGGCTGTTCGCTGACAAGCATCTGTAATTGCGGCGAGAGTAAGCTTGGTAACGTGGAGGTTTGAGCTATGGCGCATTTACTGGAAGTGCGGAACCTGAAAACAGAATTTCATCAGGATGAGGGAACGGTCAGGGCAGTCAACGGCGTTTCCTACTATGTCGATCCGGGCGAGATCATATCCTTTGTGGGGGAGAGCGGCAGCGGCAAGTCCGTTACCCAGTATTCTGGCATCCAACTCCTGCCCAATGCCCATATTGCAGAGGGAGAGGTGCTGTTTGAAGGAAAAAATATCCTGGAATACAAGGCAAATGGCAGAGAAATGCGTGCACTGCGCGGTGGGGAAATCGGTCTGATCTTTCAGGAGCCGATGACGTCGCTGAACCCGGTAATGACCATCGGCAAGCAGATCATGGAAAGCGTTCTGATCCATACGGACATGAATCGGAGTCAGGCCAAGGAACGGGTGATCGAACTGCTGAAGATGGTGGAGATCCCGGATGCGCAGAGTCGAATGAATGACTATCCGCATCAGTTTTCCGGCGGGATGCGCCAGCGGATCGTGATAGCAATGGCATTGGCTTGTAATCCAAAACTGCTGATTGCGGACGAGGCGACGACGGCACTGGACGTGACGATTCAGGCACAGATCCTGGAGCTGATGAAGAATCTGGTGAAGAATGATTCCCAGATGGCGCTGATTATTATTACTCACAACCTGAGCCTGGTCGCCAGATACGCGGAGCGGGTATACGTGATGTATGCCGGTGAGATCGTGGAGTCCGCGAATATCCGAGACCTGTTCCTCAACCCATGCCATCCCTATACCAACGGCCTGCTTCACGCGGTCCCCAGCCTGAACGATCCGAAGGAAAGAAAACTGGTTCCCATTGACGGAAGGGTTCTTTCTCTGCTCAACCGCAGAGACGAGTGCCCGTTCCAGAATCGCTGCCAGTTTTGCAGTATGGAATGCCAGGGAAAGGCTTCTCCCGGGCTGCGTCCTGTTCAGGGAGATCAGGGACACCAGGTCGCCTGCTACCGCAGCCTTGAGCGAAAGGATTTTGACGGTGCGGCAGTTGCACAGGTCCGTGAGATCAAGCCGCGGCAGACAGATGAGAATCAACATCCCATTTTGCGGGTGAGAGATCTGAAGGTTTATTTCCCGGTGCGCAAGGGCTTCTTTAAGAGGACGGTTGGCTACGTCAAGGCTGTGGACGGCGTTTCCTTTGACATCTATGAGGGGGAGACGTTCGGCCTTGTGGGCGAATCCGGCTGCGGAAAATCCACCGTCGCCCGAAGCCTGCTGAAACTGAATAAGACATATGGCGGCAGCGTGGAATTTGAGGGCCATGAGCTGACAAAGATGACAAACAAGCAGATGAAGCCGCTGCGTCGGGACATTACCATGGTATTCCAGGATCCATATGGTTCCTTGGACCCTAGACAGCGGGCCATCGATATCGTGGCGGAGCCGCTTCGGAATTTCAATCGGACCATCAGCAAGAAGGAGGTCCATCAGCGCGTTGCGGAGCTGTTCGACACTGTCGGACTGGACCCTGCTTATATGGAAAGAATGCCTCACGAGTTTTCCGGCGGCCAGCGGCAGCGCTTGGCAATTGCCAGAGCCTTGGCGCTGAATCCAAGATTTATCGTCTGCGATGAGGCAATCTCGGCATTGGATGTCTCCATTCAGGCACAGATCATCAACCTCCTGGAGGAGTTGCAGGCAAAGCGAAATCTGACCTATTTGTTTATTGCCCATGATCTTTCTGTGGTCCGGCACATCAGCGACCGGGTCGCGGTGATGTATCTTGGCCAGATCGTGGAAATCGGGACCTGGGTGGAGGTTTACGATCACCCGATGCACCCATATACCGTGGCGCTTCTCAGCTCTGTGCCGGTTCCAGATCCAATCGCGGAAAGCAGCAAAGAGATCAAACTGATCTCCGGTGAGATCCCCAGCCCGGTGGCCCGCCCAAAGGGCTGTGCGTTTTCCAGCAGATGTCCTTATGCGACGGAGAAATGCCGGACGGAGATGCCGGCCATGAAGCAATACGGAAAAACCCACATGGTTTCATGCTGGTATGTCCGGGATGCCGAAGTCAAATAACATATTTTTTGCGGGGGCTTTTTGCAGGATATCTGGTATTTCGGTACGGAAAGAAATCTGCAAAAGCCCCTCTTTTTCGTATTAAAACGGGAGGATTGATCGTGGACGAGCAGTTTGTAAAGGACTTTGCCGCCCCAGGACCCAAGTCCCGAAGTGCCCCCTTCTGGGCCTGGAATTGCAGGGTGGATAAGGCGTTGATCGACCGCCAGCTGGAGGTGTTCCGTCAGATGGGAATGGGCGGAGCACATTTCCATGTCAGAACCGGCATGGAAACGGAATATCTGTCAGATGAATACATGGAGCTGATCCGCTATGCAGCGGAGCAATCCGGCAGGCTGGGGATGCGTGCCTTTTTGTATGACGAGGACCGCTGGCCATCTGGCTCCGCCGGTGGAAAAGTGACGCAGGACATTCGGTATGCGGCAAAATATTTGCTGTTTACCACGATGCCCTATGGAAAGTATCCGGGGAAGATCCGCTGGAAGGCGGATGAGCGTCATGGGAATGATGCCGTCCGCCAGGAAAACGGGACATTGCTTCGCCGCTTTGACATTCAGCTGGATGAACAGGGGTACCTGCGCAGTTATCGCGTGCTCCGTGATTCGGAGGAAGCGGTGGGGACATGCTGGTATGTCTATCTGGAATCCGGCCCTATTTCTGCATGGATGAATAACCACCCTTATGTGGATGTGATGAGTCGTGAGGCCATTGAACGATTCCGGGATGTGACCTATGAGCGTTATTTTTCAGCAGTGGGTGAATATTTCGGCGAACTGATCCCGTCGATCTTTACAGATGAGCCTCAGTTCGCAGCAATGAAGGGTACACTGGCAGAACCTTTTTCCAAGGAGGAACTGTTCCTCCCATGGACACAGGAACTGGAAACCCAGGCCCGCGACCTCTACGGCCTGGAGCTGTGCGATGCGCTGCCGGAGCTGCTGTGGGACCATGCAGATGGAATATCCAGGGCGAGATACTGCTATCATGATCTCACTGCCGAATTGTTTGCCCGGGCCTATTGTGAAACCCTTGGGAACTGGTGCCAGGAGCACGGTATTGTTTTCACAGGCCATCTGATGCTGGAGCCGACACTGTTTTCCCAAACGGTGAAAATCGGTGAAGCAATGCGTTGCTATCGCTATTTTCCCAAGATGCCGGGCATCGATATGCTTTGCAGTGAATTTGAGTACAGCACTGCAAAGCAGTGCCAGAGCGTCCTGCACCAAATGGGTGGGACGGGGATGGCCAGCGAGCTGTACGGTGCGACCGGGTGGGACAGTGATTTCCGAAAATACAAGTTCCTGGGTGATTGGCAGGCGGCGCTTGGCGTGACGCTCCGCGTCCCCCACCTGTGCTGGATGTCCATGAAGGGGGAGGCAAAGCGGGATTATCCGGGGAGCCTGTTTTCCCAAAGCCCCTGGTATCGCAAGGCGGCGTGGCTGGAAGATCACTATGCCCGGATCAATACAGCAATGACCAGAGGAGAGCCGGTGGTGAATGTCGCAGTGCTCCATCCGATCGAGAGCTATTGGCTGCACTTTGGGCCGGAGTCCCAGACCGGCGGCATGCGGGAAGCCATGGACCAGGCATTTCGGCAGCTGACGGAAACGCTCCTGTTTGGATTGATCGATTTTGATTTTCTCAGTGAGGCAAATCTTTCCTGGTATATGGCGCAAGGCAGTGAGCCGGGAGTGGCCATGAAGATGCGTTATCACACTGTGATCATCCCGGAGCTGACAACCATTCGCCGTACGACGCTTGCCTGGCTGAAAGGCTTTAAGAGCTTAGGCGGAAGGGTAATTCTGCTTGGCAAGAGCCCAGCCTGCGTGGATGCCAAGCCCAGTGCGGAGGCGCAGCGCTTTTTTGCGGAAAGTCAGGTCGTTCCCAACGATCCGTCTGCGATCCTGGCGGCGTTGGAGCAGGATCGTCTGCTGGATATCCGAATCATGGAACCCGGCAGGACGCTGATGCGGCAGCGTATGAAGCTCCCGCGGAAGGGAAGCAGGGTTTCTTCTCTCATTTACCAGATGAGGGAAGAGAACAAAGAGCGTTGGCTGCTAATCGCCAATGGGAGACTGCCGGAGCTGTGCGCGGTAGACCCTGAAATAACCGTAGAAATCAAGATCCGTGGTCGCTGGAAGGTGTCCTGTCTGGATACACTTACCGGGAATATTCAAATGATGGACACACGGCAAGAGGCGGACAGTACCGTTGTGCGGCGAAAATGGTATTTGCACGACAGCCTCCTGCTGCACTTGGAGCCGGGGCATAGTGAGGCTTGTGTACGGCATATACCCGTTGCCAATGAGCGGAGAATTACCGTCCCGCGGGAGGTGGCCTATTGCCTTTCTGAGCCGAATGTTTGTTTGCTGGACAGGGCATTTTACAGCCTGGACAAGGAAAAATGGCACCCCGATACAGGGCGGCAGGAGGACCTGCTGCGCCTGGATAACCGCTGCCGGGAGCTGCTGGGGATGCCTCCCAGAAAAAAGTTGGTTGCCCAGCCCTACACGCTTCCGCCCTCTGAAAAAGGGACATCGGTGTACCTGAAATTTCAGATCGAATCGCTGATTTTCTGTGGCAGCCTTCATTTGGCGGGGGAATTCTCCCATGTTAAAACAATTATGTGGAACGGTATCCCGGTGGACATTGCGCCGGATGGCCGATTTGTGGACGATTCCATTGGAACGCTTCAGCTGCCCGGCTTGAAAGCGGGGGAGAACACGCTGCTGGTCTGCCAGGAAATCACAGCTGACAGCGGAATCGAGAATTTCTTCCTCCTGGGTGATTTTGGAGTGGAACTCCGGGGCAGCACGGTACGGATCGTTTCAAAGCCCAAAACGATCGCCTTCGGCAGCGTGGTGCACCAGGGATTCCCGTTTTACACGGGCAACATCACATACCGCATTCCGCTTCCAGTTTCCGATGACATCCGGGTCCGGGTCCCCCATTATCATGGAGCGCTGGTGGAAGCAGCGCTGGGAACAGCGCGGGAGAATATTGCTTTTTCTCCCTACACAACCGATTTGCCCGGAGCGGGGCAGGGAGAGGAGCTGATGCTTACGTTATATGGAAACCGGCAAAATGCATTTGGTCAGCTGCATATGACACCCGGTGTCCCATACTACCCCTCGCCGGATTCCTGGCGCTCCACAGGGGACATGTGGATGGAGGAATACCAGCCGGTGGAATTTGGGATCCTTGGACAGCCGGAAATAACGGAAAGGACGGATAAACAATGAGCTGGTGGCTGAAAAACAACATCAGAATGATCCAAAATAACCTCCGGGATATTGATGCGCAGGTCATTGACGTGGACAGGCAAGTGGAGTCCCTGAAGCAGATCGGTGCGAATGTTCTGCAGATCAATTGCGGCGGCATCTCCTCATTTTATGATACCCAGCTGCCGTTCCAGGTGAGAAGTCCCTATCTCAAGAATGACTTTTTTGGAAGAATGGTGCAAAAATGTCATGAAAATGGGATCCGTGTCATTGCACGATTTGATTTTAGCAAGCTGAATGCCTGCCTGGAGGATCGATACCCACAATGGTGGATCCGGCGGGCAGACGGCTCCCTGGTCAGATACAATGATACCATTTCCACCTGCGTCAACAGTGACTACCAGCAGTTTCGGTCTTCGGAGATCATCCGGGAGGTGATCGAACGCTACCATATTGACGGCGTCTTTTTCAATTACTTCGGCTATATCAATTTTGATTACAGCGGAAATCGATTTGGCATCTGCCAATGTGAAAATTGCCGCCGTAAATTTCGCCAGATGTTCTCTAAGGAGCTCCCTCAGGACATCCCGGAGAATTCGGAAATGACAGCACAGTACGAGACCTTCAAAAAACAGACGGTACGGGAGATCCTGGAGCGGATCCATAGGACTGTCCGCGAAATATCCGATGAGATCGCAATCAGCACTTATGCTACGGACTACGTGGATATTGTTCGCAATGAGTCCAATACAGAGCTGGACCGCCCGCTGCCCTTCTGGCCCTATGCCAGCTCGGACAATGTGGCGCGGATCCAGGACAGCTATCAGGATAAGGTGTGCTCCAATGTATCGATCAATGCGGTATCTTTCGCGTACCGCTATTCCAGCGTGGATGCCGAATTAAACAGGATCCGCCTTTACCAGAACATGGCGGCAGGCGCTGGGTTGGATTTTTGTATTCTTGGGGGCTTTGAGGGGTACCCGGACCAGAAAAACTTTGCAGGTGTGCGGGAAGTGTTTCAGTTCCACAAGCGTTATGAGAAATATTATGGCCATTTTTCTCGTCAAACGCCTATCCTGGTGATTCAGGACTACGATCTGCTTGGCTTTGATGCCTCCTACCGTGGGTTGTTCAGAATCCTGAAGGAGGAGCACCTGATGTTCCGGGTAATGACCTCAGATAGCGTCGAAACAATGGCAGAGCCTCTGGATGATTACCAGTTTATCTTTGTAACTGGGACATGCAGCCTTTCAGCATGTACCTTGGAAAGATTGAAGAGGACATCTGCTGCTGTGATCTGCTTTCCCAATGCATTTTCTGACCGGCCGGAGGTGCTGAAACAGCTGTTTGGCGTTACCGTTACCCAGGACATCACTGACACTCGGGCAATGTATGTGCAGACCCTGCCCGAGAAGGTATTCGGCAAAATGCGGTGGGAGGGTACAAAATGGATGTATCTGGCAGGCAACTGCAAAACGATTGCTTTGGAGCCGGATACCGAGGGCATTCTTCCAATGGTAGACAAGGCGCACTTCGGCCCGCCGGAGCGCGCCTACGGCTACCGGGAAACCAATATGGCCGCAGCGGCGGTTTCGAAAAAGAAGAATGTGTTTTTTGGGTACGATATTGTCGGTTTGTACTATCAATATGGCCACGAATTTCTGCGCAAAGCTTTGCTGAATGTGATGTGCTATGTCCGCCCGCTGCACCGCCAGGTGGTGACGGACGCGCCGGATATGGTTGAGATTTTCTTTCAGAAAATCAATGATCATCAATATATGCTCCAGCTGATCAACCTGACTGGCTTTAACGGAATCAGCTTTTTCCGCCCGGTAAGGGTAGCCCCCTTTTCTGTTCAACTCCCGGATCTTCGGATAAGACGGATCACAGAGCTGACGGCAGAGGGAGAAAAGGCGGTATGCTCACTGAAAGAGCTATCGCTGCCCGGACTGTATCGAGCATTTGTGATCGATACGTAACACAAAACGGCACATAGCTCCAAAACAGGAGCTGTGTGCCGTTTTGTGTGTGGGAACGTGTTTTAAAAATGGATATTCTTCAGCCGGTTCAGCAGGAGGCCGGCGATCAGGCCGATGAGGATGCCGGCGCAGATGCCGCTGATGAGGAGGATGGGCAGGTAATAGGCAATCTGGAGGGTTTGGGTCCACAGGCAGGCGGCGGCGATCTGGCCGATGTTGTGCAGGACGCCGCCTGCAACGCTGACGGCGATGGGGGAGAACAGGCCGGTTTTCTTCAGCAGGATCATGCCTGTAAGGCTTACCGCCGCACCGGCCAGGCTGAAGAGCAGGCTTTGCAGATTTCCGAACAGCAGCGCTACCAGCGCGACCCGGATGATGCTGACCACCACGGTCTCCCTCCAGCCTACCCGGTACAGGAGAAATACCATCACTAAGTTTGGCAGTCCAATTTTCATGCCGGGGATGGTGGTGAACACCGGGATCTGGCTTTCCACAAAGGAAAGGATCATGGCCAGGGTGATGGACAGCCCCAGGAAAGCCACCTTTTTTGCTTTCATCGTTTTCCTCCCTAATTCGAGACCAGATCCACGTCCTGCTCCTGGGTGCCGTAAACGGTGACGGTGAGACGATTGGGCAGGCAGGTGATTGTCTGCCCATTGTAGCGCACCTTTCCCTGCTTTACGCACAGCTGGTCAGGGCAGTTGGCATCGATCAGGAAGGCGGCCCCATCCTCGATCCGCAGGAGGTTTGTCCCTCCGTTCAGCGGGTACTCCCCCTCCTGAGAGAGGCTGTATCGTCCGGCTTCCGCACCGTCGATGCGGACGACCACATAGCCGCCCTCCTGCCGCAGCAGGAGCAGCAGGCCCAGCAGCACCCCGGACAGGGCCAGGAGCGCGCCGATCAGGATCCAGTCGCGTTTTTTCATCGGCTCAGAAGTTCAGCGCCAGCAAGGCCAGCGCGATCATTCCGGCGGTCAGCAATGAGATGGGCAGCCCGCGGAAGGGAGCGGGGACGGCATCCTCATCCCATACGGCCTCCCGCAGGCGGGAGTAGAGAAGCAGGACCACCGTGAATCCAATGCCAACGGCCAGCGCGGTGACCAGACTTTCGCCAAAGCCGAGGGAAGTGTTTTCAATGCACATTCCCAATACGGCGCCGTTGATGCCGAATCTGACGTAATCGGCGTGGCAGAGGTCATCCAGGACCTTGTGAAAAAGCACATGGAGCAGCTCTACAACGCCAATGACCACCGCCATAAAGACCATGGTTTGCAGATAATCCGCCGCGTTCAGCAGATAGGTGTTGATCGGCCAGGTGATAAGCGCGCAGAGCACCATCACAACGGTGGTGCCAAGCCCCAGCACCAGGGATTGCCCCACAGGGCGGCGGTTGGTTATCACCGCGCCGGTGCCGAGAAAATGCACGATGGCATAGTTGCCGGAGAGAATTCCGGCCAGAAGAATTCCAAAAATCACATTTGCGCTCATGCTGCGGACCTCTCTTTCTCATGCTTTTTCGCTGCGGTAAGGGCATTGATCACTGCCATCAGGAGCGCCATGACCAGATAGCCGCCGTAAGCGCCGGACAGAATGGGGACCTTCACGCTTTCCAGGAAAGCAATGGGGCGGCCCCAGATGGTCGCGCTGCCCAGCGGCTCCCGGATCAGGGCGCAGACGAGCATCACAGCGGACAGGAACAGCGCGGTGAGGAGGGCGGTGCGGATGGTCAGCGCTTCACCGTGGGCCACGGCGCTGTCCGCCACCTCAAACATGACGGGACTGGCGGCCAGCGCGGCCAGGTACACCCCCAGCAGGTTCACAGCCACGGGGAAATGGGCCTGCATCAGCATATTGACCAAGGACACGAAGCCCGTGATGATCAGCAGATTCGCCGGGAGCTGGATGCCCTTCGGGATGACCCGGCGCAGGGCGCAGATGGTGATGGAGGCCAGCAGGGTGGACACCAGCACCACAATGCTCATGCCAACAGCGGCCCGCAGGTCCGCACTGGAGGCCATGACCAGTGCAGAGGCCATGGTCAGCAGGCTGGCGGGAACGCCGCCCAGCAGATGGGATGTTTGATTCTCTTTCATGCTCATTTCCCTCCGTTCTGGAGCTGCGCGAAGGCAGCAAAGGAATCGGTGATGGCCTGGCGCACGGCGTTGGAGGTCATGGTCGCGCCGGAGATCATACCGGCATCCGCGGAGAAGCTGTCCGCCGCCATGCCGTTGAAGCCGGACTTGTAGGCGGGCTGATCCACGGTATCGTCCACCGGGAAGTAATCCGTCTCAAAGAAGAGCTGCTTGGCATCCAGCTTGGCAATGGCTCCGTTTTCGTCCAGGACCACATACAGGCTCATCTGGTCAAAGCCGATGGGACGGCAATAGAACAGGGTGTAGTCCGCTCCCTCGCTCTGGAAGGAGGCCGCATAGACCACGGTGCCGAAGGTGTTCAGCCGGAGCGGCGTGATCTGCGCGGCGTCCTTGAACATCTTTCCAAGCTTCTTTTCGCCGTCAGCGGAGAAATCCTGCTGCCGGGCAGCCGCATCCGCCTGGGCCTCCGATGCCAGGCCGGCGTGGGCTTCCGTCACATTGTTTCCATCCACGTCATAAACAGCGCATTCCCCCATGGCGTTGACCACGGTCAGGAAAGAATTGTCTGCATCGTTCATGATGTAAGCAAAGCCGGTCCCGTTATCGGCCTGGTAGACGATCCCCAGGCCGTCAGGGGCCTCCAGCTGCGCCGCTTTCAGAACGCCGTCCTTGGCCATGCCGGGGGCGACGACGGGGATCAGCTCAGTCAGCAGCTGCGCGGGGCTCTTTACGCCTGCGCTTACCAGCCCGTTGCCGATCAGTGACTGCATCCCGGCCTCCACCGCATTGCGGATGGAGGAAGAGGAGAAGGTGCAGCCTGCCACCAGACCCACGTCGGCCAGCGTGGAATCCTGTCCCACGAAGGAGGGAAGGAAGCCCTCGTCCTTGGTGCGCACGTCGATGGAATCGGTGTACTTGTCCACCTGGACGCCGCAGATCTTCCCATCGGTATCAACACCGAAGGTCAGCTCCATAGGCTCGCTGGTGTAATTGTCCACCGTCTGGCATTGGACGGCGTAGCCGGTGCCGTTGGCCTCGCGGTAGATCTTCAGGATCTGCGGCCCTACGCCGGTCAGGGAAGAGGCAGCGGCATCTGCCGCGTCATAGATCAGCGCGTCGCCGTCAAAGGCAGCGCCGTCGGGCATGACGGCCAGCAGAGGGGCAAGGGCTTCTCCCGCCCGGTTTGCCTCGATACGCGGGCCGGTGTAGAAATTCAGACCGAACATTGCCGCACCGAATACGGCAAAAATCAGCACAAGAACCAGTGCGGATCTCAGAAATTTCATCACTTCACACCTCCCAGCGTTTTCTTCTTGGTCAGGTCGGAGATGAAGGGCGTCAGCAGATTCATGGTCAGGATCGCAATGGAAACGCCCTCGGGGTAGCCGCCAAAGCGGCGGATGAGATAGGTCAGAATGCCCGCCCCCACGCAGAATACCACTCGGCCCGTGCCGGTGATGGGGGTGGTCACATAGTCCGTGGCCATGAAGATGGCGCCCAGCAGCAGGCCGCCGGACAGAACATGCTGCATGGCATAGCCCGCGTCAAAGCCGCCGAAGAGGAAAGCGCAGACGAATACCGTGGCGGCGAAGGAGGCGGGGACGTACCATTTGATGACCCGCCGGACGATCAGATATCCGTAGCCCAGCAGCAGCGCAATGGTGCAGGTCTCGCCGATGGCTCCGCCGTAGACGCCCAGAAACAGCTCCGACAGGGAAATTGCCTTGGCTGCCTCAGCGCCCTGGTTGATGGTCACCAGGGGGGTGGCGGAAGAAGTGAGGTCCGCGATCACCGGCATCGCGCCGCCGGCCACCGTGCCGGTGAAGGCCAGCAGCAGGAACACGCGGGCCGCAATGGCGGGGTTGACCAGGTTCTTGCCGATGCCGCCATAGAAGCCCTTGACCACCACCATGGCAAACACGCCGCCCAGAGCGCACTGCCACAGGGGCACGTTGGTGCTCAGGTTCAGCGCCAGCAGCAGGCCGGTGACCACGGCGGACAGGTCGCCGACGGTCTGCTTCTTTCCGGCGCAGAGGTTGAACAGAAATTCCGACAGAACAGTGGCTGCGATACAGGTCAGGACCGTCCACAGCGCAGAAATGCCGAAGATCACAATGCCCGCAACGGTGGCGGGGAGCAGGGCGATGATCACATCCAGCATGATCCGCTGGGTGGAGGAGCCGGGCTCATGGATGTGGGGCGTCGGAGAAATATGGAGCGTTGTCATTTGGTCGCACCTCCCGCTTTTTCTTTTTGCGCGGCGGCATATTGTTTCAGATAGGATTTGGCCTGCTGATTGATCTGGAGCAGGGGACGGTGGGCGGGACACACGTAGGAGCAGCAGGCGCAGTCCACGCACTGCCGTACGCCGGTGTCGATCAGCGCCTTGACCCGGCGCTCCTCGTCGCGGAGCTTCATGACCCGGTCGACCATGGCCACGCTGATCCCGACGGGGCATTTTTCCACGCAGCGGCCGCAGTTGATGCAGGCGGAGGCCTCCGGGAGCACGGCGCGCTTTTCATCAAATACCAGCACCGCGTTGGAGACCTTGACGATCGGATCATCCACCGAGCAGATGGCGGAGCCGTTCATGGGGCCACCCACGACGATCTTGCCCGGCTGGGACTTCAGCCCCGTGTATTTCAGAAGCTCACTGATCCGGGTGCCGATGGGAGCGATCAGATTCATGGGCTTCTCCACGGCAGGCCCGTCCACGGTGACGATGCGCTCCACCAGCGGCATGCCGGTGTTCAGGTAATGGGCCGTCAGCGCCAGGGAGGACACATTGATGATCAGCGCGCCGAAGGAGGGGAAGCGCCGCCCGGCAATGGCAACGCGGCCGGTGGCGTTGTAGAGCATCACCTGCTTGGCACCCTGGGGATAGATGGCGTTCAGCTCGTGGACCTGGACATAATCCTTGCCGGCAAAGGTTTTCTTCAGCAGCGCGATGGCGTCAGGCTTGTTCTTCTCAATGCAGATTTTATATACCGCATCCTTCAGGTAGTCGCTCATGTACTTGCGCAGGTACTCAATGCCGTCAGCGATCAGCTCGGGGTGTGCCAGCATCATCCGATGGTCGCTGGTGATGTAGGGCTCACATTCGGCGGCATTGATCAGAACGGTGTCCACCTTGTAATCCGCATTTCTGGCCTCATTCAGCTTCGCCCAGGTGGGGAAAGCCGCGCCACCCAGGCCGACCATGCCGCTTTCCCGCACGGCCTGCAGGAAGCTGTCGCAGTCGGTGACCACGGGTGGCTTTACGGTGGGAGCGACTTCCATCAGACCGTCGCTTTCAATACGGATCACGGTGGTGAGTTTCCCCTTCGCGGTGTCCATGGTGCCGATCTGTACTACTTTGCCGGATACGGTGGCGTGGACGGGGGATGAGAATCGGCCCTCCTCGCGGGCGATCAGCTGCCCCACCTTTACCGTGTCGCCCACCTGGACGATGGGCTCGGCCTCATGGCCGGAGTGCATATTCATGGGCAGAATGACCTCCTTGGGCAGGTCAATCCGCACAGGCTCGCATGCGGCGGTGTGCTTGTTGTGGGGCACATGCAGAGACGAGATGTCTTTTTTCAAAGCAGTTTCTCCTCCTTTGTTTTTTAAAGTGAGAATGCCAGGCGGCCGCCAGGCAGGCTTCCCATTGGGGGATAAGGATGTTTTATTCCGGGGAAGACGCCAGCAGCTCCAGCCCTGGGGTCTTGTATTGGGTGCCGTCCGGCAGGATCCACAGCGCCTGGACGTTCCCAAGCGCCTGCGTCAGGGCAAGCCCATCCTCATAGGGCATACAGAACAGCGCGGTGGACAGCGTGTCGGCCAGACCGCTGTCCGGCGTGATCACCGTGACAGAGGCAAAATAGGCGGCGGGCATTTGGGTGTCCTTGTCGATGATGTGGTGATAGCGGACCCCGTCCACGGTGAAGAAGCGCTCATAATTGCCGGAGGTCACGCAGGAGGTATCCGCAAGGCTGACCCGGGCGGCATACTGCTCCGGGTCCCTGGGATCCTTGATGCCGGTGGCCCAGCTGCTTCCATCGGGTTTGTGTCCCAGAATGCGGATATTGCCGCCAATGTTCAGCACGTAGCCGTCCGCATTGGACTCCAGCAGGCGCTGGGCGGCCCGCTCAGTGGCATAGCCCTTGGCAAGCGCGCCCACGTCGATGGAGGCAAGGGGGTCGGAAATGCGCACTGTGTTGTGCTCCGGGTCGATCTCCAGGGTGGAGATATCGGTGTGGGCGGCAGCCTGGGCCAGCGCCTGCGCCGTGGGGATCTGCGCGTTCTCCGGCTCCTGGGAGGCGGCCTCCCGGCAGTCGTGCCACAGCCGCAGCACGGAGCCCATCATGACGTTCATCTCCCCGCCGGTGGTGTCGTACATCTGCCTGGCATAGAGCAGGAATTCGATCAGCGCGGGGGAGACCTCCAGCGCGTCCCCGCCGGCGTTCCGATTTACGGTGGCCAGGTTGGTGACGCCGCTGTATTCGTGATAGATGTCGAAGAGCTGGTGATATGTCTCCAGTATCTGGGCCGCTGCCTGGCAGTTGGCCTCGAAGACCTGCTGGCTGTCCCCGGCATAGCTGTAAATGTAGGATACCGTGTCAAAAAAGGTGAAATATGCCATGCCCTTCGGTTCTGCCTTAACTGAAGTTGCAGGGCAGCCCGCCAGTGTGACGAGCAGCCCTGTAACGACGGATAGGCAGAAAAGCTTCTTCAGTCGCTTTTTCAATGCCTTATTTGCGATTTGCGGATCAGCGAGCGTTGTTGGCGGCCTGGGCCATCACGGCGCAGATAGAGCTGATCTGGATGGTGCAGCCCGCGTCCAGCAGCGCCTTGTCGGCGGCGATCACGTGGCCCTCCACCTCCTGGGTCTCCATTCCGGCGACCTGGTCAGCGGTCTTGCCCACAACGTAGCTGGAGAAAGCGGCGGACTGCTCATACCATTCCAGGACCTTGCCGTCGCCGTTGTTGTCGGAGGAGTAAGGATTACCGGCCATGCCGTAATCCTCCTTCAGCTCACGCTTGGTGGCCTTGAATGCGGTCTCAACGATCTCACCGTCCACGTTGACGGTGATGCTGGGCTGAATGGCATCATTCAGAGCGGCGACGATCTTGCCGTCCACCACCACGGCGGCGGCAAAATCGGTGTACATCTTCACAGCGCCGTCCTCATCCTCGGTGGCGGCGGTGGACTCGGCGGCAGTGGTCTTGGCAGCCACACCCAGAGTAAAGTCCGCGCCGGACTTGAAGCTCACGCCCTGCTCATCGCGGCAGGCCTTTACCACAGCGCCCTTGAAGTCGCCGATCTGAATGGTGCAGCCGGCGGACAGCAACGCCTCGTCAGTGGAGATCTGGTGGCCCTCCACCTCCTGGGTGGTCATGGCTTCGATTTCGTCAGCGGTCTTGCCCACGACATACTTCTCAAAAGCCTTTGCCTGCTCGTCCCACTCCAGGACCTTGCCGTCGCCGTTGTTGTCGGAGGAGTAGGGATTACCGGCCATGCCATAGTCAGAGCCAAGCTCCATCTTGGTCTTGAAGGCCTGCTCGGTGTCCACTTCGCCGTCGGTCACGTTCATCTTGTTCTGCGCCACGTCAATGCGGCAGGAGACGATCTTTCCATCGGCATCGGTCACCACCGTGGCCACCGTGGCATCCACCTGGGCGTTGTTATCAGCGGAGCTGCCCATGTTTACCGCGATGCCCATCCCCAGCTTGTAGTCGGACTGCTTCTCACCGCAGGCGGCAAGAGTGGCCACCATGCAAACGCACAGCGCCAGCGCAAGGATTTTTTTCATGTTCATTGTCATTCTCTCCTTTTAATAATAGCATTTGCAAAATGCAAACCGCCCGAATCACATCTCCGCTTCCGGCGGGGAGGTGGTTTTCCTGACGGCCTTTTCGATATTATTTTATCAATATCTATGCGGAAAGTCAAGCCCCTGATATCGATAAAGAGATATCAAAATGATATGTCGGCCTATACGGATTTGATATAGAGCTCTGGCATTCGAGCAGTGCCCGTATCAGAAAAACCTCCGACGCCGGCCGGCGGCTGTGAGCAGCTCTGCTCACAGCGCACCATGGCTAGTCGTCAGAGGCTTTTTGACGGTGATTTTGCGTCCGATGCGGGCTCCACAGCCGTGGCAAAGCTGGGACGCGCTTTCAGAAGCAGCAGATTGATGACAACGGCAAGAAGATTACAGCCAAGGAAGATCCAATCGGCCGTGACGGCCGCGCCGTGCGAGAAAAGAAACAGCCAGAGGCAGGAGCCGATGGATGCGGCAGCGGTGAAGCCCAGCGCAATGGGCGGGCAGGTGATGCCGCCGTTGGTGATGGCATCGGCCTGCTCCCGGGTCAGCGGCTCTTTCAGGCGGAGCGCCGGAAGCATGCCCTGCAGGGCGAACCACAGCGGGACCAGGGTGAGAATATGAGGCAGAACACCATAAAAAACAGAGGAAAGATGATTGCGCTGCAGCAGCGGCAGCAGGATCAGGAGCACTTCCAGGCAGACGCCTGCCAGCGCAAGACGCTGCCCCCTGTGGCGCGGGATGGGCGCTTGCAGGAAACGCAGGCGCGGGCCGATGTATTCGGCATGGTCCGTTATCTTCCCGTTATCATCGACGGTGGTGTAAATGCGGTAGTCCTGCTGATATTTTTGCTTCACTGGAAATGGCCTCCTTTTCCTATGGCGCGATTTTCCCCGGCGTGCGGAAAAACTGATTGCGAAATGCCTTCGGCGTGTATCCCGTCTGGCTGCGGAAGGTGCGGATAAAATGGCTCTGGGAGCTGAATGCCAGGATCGCCGCGATTTCGGCATAGGTATAGTCGGTGAATCGCAGCATATTCTGGGCCGCCTCCATGCGCTTGGAGAGAATATAGGCGGCGACGGGTTGGCCCGTTTCCTTTTTAAACAGGGTAGAGAGATAGCTTCGGTTCAGCCCTACCAGCTTGGCCAGGGTATCCGTGCGGATGGTCTCATAGAGATGATTGTAGATATAATCCATGCAGAGAATGACCGGCTTTGAATAGACCCTTGTCCGATCCAGTGCGGCCATCTCCCTGGTATAAAAGGCGAACATGTCGGCATGGAGCGCCTTGACGGCGTCCACGGTTTGCAGGGTGTCCATCTTCATGATGTACAGGTCGCTGATATTATACGCCCGCTCCGCGTCCATGCCCCCCGCGATGGCGCTGCGGCTGGCCAGCGTGGCGGAGGCAACAAACAGGTACTTGTAGTTGCGCAGGGGGTCCTCGGAAATGTGCCCCGGCAGATTGGAGGCAAACATTTTTATCCCCTCCTCCACCGCTCTTGGGTTGCCCATGCGCAGCAGATCATATTGATATGCGTCCTCCGTATCGGTATGGTGCCGGTCGGACGTTTCCCGGTGGAGATACTCCAGATTCTGAAGCTTCCGTTCGTTTACGGCCTCATCCATTTTTGTGACCTCACTTTCTGTAACAATTCTATCATAGAGCGAACATACGTACAATATTTTATTTCCTGTTTTTGCTATAATTTTTCACAGATCAGTACGGGAAAGGAGACCTGAAAGTGACGGAATCGGAGAAAATGGATGCCGGGCTCCCGTATGATTTCTGGGATGCGGGCGTCAATAACAGAAAGCTGAATGCCATTGAATTTTGCCGGCAGCTGCGTCAGATGCAGGACGCCGGGGCCACTGAGGCGGAGCAGGAGCCGCTCATCCGGCAGTATTTTGGCGCTGTCGGCAGGGACGTGTGTCTGTGCCCGGGTTTTCAATGTGACAATGGAAAGAATATTTTCGTTGGCGATCAATTTCTGACCAATTATAATGTCATCATTCTGGACATCATGCCGGTACACATTGGCAACTACGTGATGATCGGCCCCAACACGCTGATCACCACGGTGAACCACCCGATCACACCCAAAGGGCGCAGAGAGCACCTGGGGATCGGGAAGCCGGTCACCATCGGAGATGATGTCTGGATCGGGGGAAATGTGACCATTCTCCCCGGCGTGACAATTGGGAGCAATGTGGTCATTGCCGCGGGGGCGGTGGTGACAAAGGATGTCCCCGACAATTGCGTGGTCGGCGGCGTACCGGCAAGAAAGATCAAAGACATTGAAAATGACGTTTGAAGGATCATTTTCGTTTCCTCCGTAACGGGGCACATTGGGCATACGGATGAGGCAATCTACACCATGACCAAATTCGCGCAGAGAGGCCTTTCCCAGGCAATCGACAAGGAGCTGGCAGGGGAGGGGATCAAAACCTGTGTGGTGTGCCCCAGCGCGACCAAGACGGAGTTCAAGATCGGCTTCGGCAGAACACAGGAGCGGGTCGATGCCTCCAACTGGGAGACCCCGGAGGATGTGGCCCAGGGGATCCTGTATGCCTGCCTGGCAGGCAACACTGTCTGGGAAATCAGAATGAGATAAGAGAAAACAGGAAAGATAGCAGACAGGGAACCGGCACAGTCCGTTCCGATTCCCTGTCCTGCGGGCATGGTTATTTCGCTTCCAGATGCTCCAGCTTTTCCAGACGGCGGACGAACTCCGCCTCGCCGGAGAATTCGGCGCCAAGGAAGCTGTTGATCACCTCAATGGCGGTATAGTAGCCGATCACCTCGCCGCCAAGAGCAAGAATCTGCACATTGTCATGCTCGACGCACTGGTGGGCGCAGTAGGTGTCGTGGCAGAGAGCAGCGCGGATCCCCTTGATCTTGTTGCAGGCGATCACAGCGCCGCAGCCGGTGCTGCAAAACATGATGCCCCGCTCGGCTTTCCCGGAAAGGATCGCGCCGCAGATCTGCTGGGCGATGTCCGGGAAATCCACCATGTCGGTGGAGTAGCACCCGTAATCAATGATCTCGTGATTTTTCTCGAGATAGGGGAGCACCTGCATTTTCATCTTATAGCCGCAATGGTCGGACCCAACGGCAATTTTCATAATGGTTCCTCCTTTTTGGAACACGTATCAGCGGATACGTCTTTTATGGGGTATCATCTTCGTATCAGAACAGTGTGCAGGCGCAGTAGTGGTGCGGCGCGATCTCCTTCAGCGGGATCGCCGCCTCGCGACACTTTTCGGATGCATAGGGGCACCGTGCCGCAAAGCGGCAGCCGGGCTTGGGCTCAATGGGACTGGATACCTCGCCGGTCAGAAGCTCCCGGGTCTTGCCCCGGCCGGAAAGGTCGGGCTGGGGGATGGCAGCCAGCAGCGCTTTGGTATACGGATGGGTGGGGTGGGCAAACAGCTCTTCCTTATCGGCATACTCCACCACCTGTCCCATGTACATGACCATGATATCGTGGCTGATGTGCTTGACAACGAACAGGTTGTGGGTGATGAACATGTAGGCAAGCTGCTTCTGGTCCTGCAGGTCCATCAATAGGTTCAGGATCTGGGCCTGAATGGACACGTCCAGCGCGGAGACCGGCTCATCGCATACGATGAATTTGGGATCCAGCGCCAGCGCCCGGGCCAGACCCACCCGCTGCCGTCGCCCGCCGTCCAGCTCGTGGGGGTACTGATTGTAGTAGCGGGCAGGCAGCCCCACTGTCTCCATCAGGTGCAGGACCTTTTGATTCAGCTCCTTGTGGGACATTTTCGCGCCCATGGTCTCAATGGGGTCGGCAATGATATTGCCCACGGACATCCGGGGATTCAGGGAGGAATAGGGATCCTGGAAGATCATCTGCATGTCGTGGTAGATGGCGTTCTTTTCCCGCCCCTTCAGCTGGAGGATCTCCCGGCCATCCAGATAGACCTCGCCGGAGGTGGCCTCCTCCAGCCGGGTGATGACCCGTCCCAGGGTGGTCTTGCCGCAGCCGGATTCACCCACCACGCCGATGGTCTTGCCCGGCTCGATGGTCAGGCTCACGTCCTCTACGGCGTGGAGCATGCCCCGGGGCGTCTTGAAGTATTTGGTCAGGTGCCGGGTTTCGATAATGGGTGTGCTCATGCCTGCTCCTCCTTTCCCCAGTGCTCATAGCGGAAGCATTTGATCTCGTGGGTCCCTTTCTTATAGCCCTTGGGAAGCTCCGAACCGCAGCGCTCGGTGGCGTAGGGGCAGCGGTCATGGAACTTGCAGCCGGTGGGCAGATTGGTGGGGTCTACCATAAAGCCCTCAATGGGGGTCAGCCGCTTTTCCGTGGAGTCCAGCTTGGGAATGCAGTTGAACAGACCGACGGTGTAGGGGTGGTTGTCGATTTTCTGGAACACATCCTCCACCGTGCCGGATTCAATGATCTCACCGGCATACATCACGGAAACGCTGTCGCAGGTCTCCGCCACGATGCCCAGGTCATGGGTGATCATGATCATGGCGGTATTGAAGTTCTGCTTCAGCTCCCGCATCAACTGCAGGATCTGGGCCTGGATGGTAACGTCCAGAGCGGTGGTCGGCTCGTCGGCGATCAGCAGGTCAGGTTGGCAGACCAAAGCAATGGCGATACCGATGCGCTGCTTCATTCCGCCGGAAAACTGGAAGGGATACTCATTTTTCCGCTCAGCGGGGATGCCCACCAGCCGCAGGATCTCGTCCGTCCGCTGGGCACGTTCCTCCTTGCCCATGTTTTTGAAGTGCAGCTTAAGCATTTCACCGATCTGGTCGCCCACGGTAATGATGGGGTTCAGGCTGGTCATGGGGTCCTGGAAAATCATGGAGATCTGCTTGCCGCGCATGGCACGCAGCTCCCGCTTGTTCATGGTGCGGACGTCCTTGCCGCCATACACCACAGAGCCGCTGGTGATCTGCCCAACCTTTTCCGGGAGAATATTCAGAATGCTCAGGGCGGTGGTGGTTTTTCCGGCGCCGGTCTCACCTACCAGCCCCATGGCCTCGCCCTTGTGGATCACCAGATTCACGCCGTTGACGGCGTGAACGGTGGCGTCGTCCGTGTTGTATTGGACGTAAAGGTCAGAGATATTCAATAGCTCGTCCATATGCGCTTCCTCACTTCTTCATTCTGGGGTCCAGGGCATCCCGCAGGCCGTCGCCCATGAAGTTGATAAAAATCACGCTCAGGGCAATGGCGGAGCCGGGGATCACACCAAGATAGGGATAAAAACGGATGTAGTCCTTCACCTCGGAGAGAATGGTGCCCCATTCGGGCGTGGGGGAGGCAATGCCGATCCCCAGGAAGCCCATGCCTGCGATGCACAGGATGGTGGTGCCCAGCATCAGCGTGGCGGAAATGACCACGGGGCCGATGCAGTTGGGAAGGATATGCTTAATCAGGATCTTGGCGGTGGAGGAGCCGTAAATGTGAGCGGCGTCCACATATTCCGCCGAGCGGGTGGTCATGATGGAGGAGCGGACCGTCCGGGCGATGCCGGGGAAGGAGCTGAGGGCCAGCGCCAGCCACAGGCTTCCGATGCCCTGGCCGAATACGACGATCAGCGTCATGGCCATCAGCAGATTGGGCACGGCCATGAATACGTCCATCAGCCGCATGATGATCGTGTCGGTCTTGCCGCCGAAGTAGCCGGCGATGCTGCCGAAAATCAGACCGAGGATCAGTGCACCGAACATGACGATAAAGCCGGAGGAGAGGCTGTATACGCCGCCGCGGAGGATCCTGGCGAACAGGTCGCGGCCAAATTGGTCGGTGCCGAAGGGAAATTCCTTGCAGGGCTCCACGGTTTCCAGCAGCAGGTCCTGGTGAATGACCTGGTCCCAGCTGATGTACAGCGGGGAGGTGAAGCAGATCAGCATCATGATGATGATCCCAATCAGGCCGATCACAGCCAGCCGGTTTTTCTGGAAGCGGAGCCAGATCAGCCTGCCCTGAGACATGCTGCCGCGGACGGCGGCGTTCTCCATTTCCTTTGCGCGTTTTCTTGTCATTGCTTCTTCACCTCCGTGTCAGCGGTATTGCAGCTTGACTCTGGGGTCAACCACTGCATACAGGAAGTCCACCAGCAGGTTTACGATGCAAACCAGCAGGGAAATAAAGATGATCGGTCCCATGACCTCGGGAATGTCGCTGCTGCGCACCGCGTTGACCAGCATGGAGCCGACACCGGGGATGGCGAAAATGGTCTCGACGGTGACGGCACCTGCCACAAGTCCGCCGACCTGGTTGCCGATGCCGGTGATAACAGGCAGCAGCCCGTTGCGCAGCGCATGATAGGTGACGGCGCGGAACTTGGAGCAGCCCTTGGCGTAGGCGGTGCGGACGTAATCCTGCCCCAGCACGTCCAGCATGCTGGATCGGGTCAGCCGGATCTGCCCGGCCACCCGGCTGGCAGCCAGCATGATCGCCGGCAGAATAAAGTGGCGGAAGGAACCCACGCCTGCCACCGGCAGCCATTTCAGCTTCAGGCAGATAAAGATCTGACAGATCAGTGACAGGAAGAAGTTTGGCAGGCTGATGATCAGCATGGCCAGGATCATGGTAATGCGGTCGCCCGCGGAATTCTGGTTGACGGCAGCAAAGACGCCTGCCACGATGCCGACCACGGAGGTGAGCAGCAGGGCCAGGGCCGTCAGGATCAGGGTATTGGGGAGGCGCTCAATAAAGTTCTTTTTTACGCTGGTCTGCATGACCCAGGATTTTCCCATCTCACCCTTTGTAAACAGATCCCACATATATTTTCCGTAGCGCACCAGCAGAGGCTGGTCCAGCCCCAGCTCGTGGTGGATCTCGTCGATTGCCTCTTGGGTCGCCCCGGTGCCAAGGCGCATCAGGGCCGGATCCGCGGGGGACAGAGAAAGGATCGTGTATACAAGGAGGGTGAGGAGCAGGAAGGTGGGGATGATCTGCAGCAGCCGTTTTGCAATGTATTTTGCCACAATAACGCTCCTTTTTCGACGTATTTCCTTTGAATGGGTTGACCCGGGGAGGGGTCAACCCATTCGGAGAACAAGGAAAGATTCAAGCGGTTTCAGACGGGAAAAGCGGGATCACTTCGCCCAGCTCCACTCGGCGACACGCACATTGGTGCCGGGGATGGCGTGGACATTGGTCACGCTGCCGTTGAAGCAGAAGGTGTTGCAGTCCTGATACAGGGGCAGCTTCACCGCGTGCTCATTCATGATGTTGCACATCTGGCGGAAGATGTCGGTACGGGCTTCCTCATCCATCTCGGTCAGAGAGGCGATGGCCAGTGCGCCCAGCTCTTCCTTCTGCTCACACTTGGACTTATCGAAGGTGGCGGTGCCGGGGATATAGAACTGATACATCAGGTTGCAGTCGTACAGGCTGGGCAGGGTGGAGTAGATGCCGATATCAAAGTTTCCCTCACCGATCAGGGTGGAGTAGGTAGCGCCGTCGATGGCCTTCAGCTCGGCATTGATGCCCACTTCGTTCAGGTTGCCCTGGATGACCTTGCAGACGCTTTCTTCCTTTGCACCGGCGGTGACGACGATGGACAGAACGTCGGCATCGGTGTAGGTGGACTGAGCCAGGTATTCCTTGGCGGCGTCGGGATCATAGGACAGAGCGGCGGTGAAGGTGCCGTCGGCAGGGCGGCAGCGGATGCCCGGGGCAATCATGCAGGTGACGGGGACGGTGTGCCCCTTGTTCAGCACATTACAGATGGAATCGTAGTTGATGGCGCAGGCCACGGCCTTACGCAGGTTTTCGTCGGTATCCAGCTTGGAGTTGGCACCCCAGTTGATGAAGGCGACGGTCTTGGCCACGCAGTAGTCAACGGTGAAGCCGTCCATGGCCTCCACCTTCTCACAGTTGGCCAGGGAGACGTTCTGAAGCACGTCCACCTCGCCTGCCTCCAGGGACAGCAGCTGGGAGTTGGCGTCGGGCAGAATGTTCAGATTGATATGCTTGATGTCGGGAGCACCCTGCCAGTACTGCTCGTTGGCGTCCATCTTTACGTAAGCGCCCAGCGCACGGTCAACAAACTTATACGGGCCGGTGCCGATGGGGTGGTCAATGTAGCCTTCCCAGCCCACTTCCTCCTGGTAGCTCTTGTCCAGCATGACCATGTGGTAGGAGGCGAAGAAGTTCTCGGTGGCGGCGAAGGGGGTGTCCATATAAACGGTAACATGGGTATCGTCCACGACCTCCGCGTGGCCGTAGCCGGGAATGTTGGCATCGGTGACCACGGGATTCTCAGGGATCAGGTTCAGCGACCAGGCCACGTCCTCAGCGGTCATCTTGTCGCCGTTGTGGAAATACACATCATCGCGCAGGGTGAAGTACCATTCCTTACCGTCCTCGCTGCGGGACCACTCGGTAGCGATCCAGGGCTTCAGCGTATCGGTGGTGGTGTCGTACCAGATCAGGGGGTCATACAGGGCGAATACGATCAGGCCGTCCCGGTTGGCCACGGCCACGTTGTTGGACATGGGAACGATATTGGAAATTTCGGAGCTGATGCCGATGTTCAGCACCCGGTCGGCATTGCTGTCGGCGGCTGCCGGGGCAGCGGAGGCGACAGGGTCGGTGGCCTTGGCGGCCGGTTCATTGCTGCCGCACGCACTCAGGCAGCCAATGAGAATCAGGGCAGAAAGGACGAGCGCCAGATATTTTTTCATAATTTGCAACTCCTTTATTTTTTGTTTTTGCCGCATGAAATATGTAATCGTTTTCATTTCGGTGAATTCACGGTAACATATTTTTTCGACAATGTCAAGCATAGAATTTTAAATTTGTACATATATGACGATATTTTTAAATCATATTTGTGTATTTACAACAGGAGCCAAGCGCTGAAAACGAGGCTGTGAAAGAAAATGTAAACAATTACATTTAACTTCCTTGACAAAAAAGACCCGTGCCGTTATAATGTGTCGTACGACAGGGCGTCAAATAAATTTGGTGGAAAGTCATCGGTACTGCCTCTGAAATACAATGAATTGCAGGTAATAAATATGGGGGAAGCCACAATCAAAGATGTCGCCCGCAAGGCGGGCGTCTCCGTCGCGACAGTGTCGCGGGTCATCAACAATGCCAACAACGTCCGCAGTGAGACGGTGCTCCGGGTGCACGAGGCCATTGAAGCGGTCAATTATATTCCCAATATCGCGGCCCGGAATCTGAAAACGGATTCCAGCAGCATCGTCGCGTTCCTGATCTCCAATATTGCCAATACCCACTTTACGGCCATGGCAAAGGTGATCGACGCCAATCTGCGCAGGGCGGGATATAGCCTGATGGTTTGCAGCACGGAGGACGACCCAAAGCTGGAGCTGCAATACCTGAAGCGGGCACAAAGCCAGAATGTGGCTGGGGTGATCCTGAATACCACCGGCAAAAACGACAGCTACGTCTGCGAGCTGAGCAAGTCGCTGCCCATCGCGCTGGTCGACCGCAGCGTGGCAAGTGCGGATTTTGTGGGAGATTTCGTCGGCTCCAATGGCCGGGGCGGCGTATATATGCTGACGGAGCATCTGATCAATCAGGGACATCGAAAAATCGCCATTCTTACCTCGGATCTGTCCACCAGCACCGGCCGGGAGCGTCTGGCAGGCTTTGTGGAAGCCATGCAGAAGATCGGTGTCACCGTGGACGATGAGTACCGCTATAACTTCAATTCCGGCCACTTCAACGAGGAGGGAGGCATGGCGGGCTGCAAATTCCTGATGAACCTGCCGGATCCGCCCACGGCCATTGTGGTGGCCAACAACGATATGGCCATCGGCGCTTACCGCTATCTGCACAGCAGCGGTTACAGCGTGCCGGAGGATGTGTCCGTGGTCTCCTTCGGTAACATCTGTTACAGTGACCTGTTCCGCATCCAGCCCACCTTTGTGACGTTGAATCCGGCCTTTATTGCGGAAAAGGCCTCCGGCATGCTCCTGTCCCGCATCGAAAACCCGGGGGTAGGGCACCGGGAGGTGATCTTCGAACCGCTTCTGAAAATCAACGCATCCACCAGGCCGGTATAAAAGATCCGTGCGCAGCTCTCTTGCGGAGGGCTGCGCTGCTTTTTGCGGGTGGATGAGCAAACTAGACAAATTGCGGAAGCCTCGTTTGGATAGTTTTTCCAAGATATTTTGCTTTTTCAAATTCCCACTTGACAAAAAAGAGCAGTTTCAATATACTCAAAAATGTAATCGTTTTCATTCGAGTCCTCAGAAAGGATTTCTCGCGATGAAAGAAACAGTGATCCATATGTGGGATGTGCACGAGATCGTGCTTCATGCCGCGCGGGAGTATGCCAATCCATACACCGATGTTACCGTGTGGGCGCAGCTGAAGGGCCCCGGCTTTGACAAGCGGGTCTATGGCTTCTGGGATGGCGACGGCATCTGGCGCATCCGCGTCACCGCCACCGTCCCCGGCACCTGGACGTATACCACCGGCGCGTCCGTCCCGGATGCGGGCCTTGCCGGCATCTCCGGCGGCTACTTCGCTCTGGAGTGGACCGAGGAGGAGAAGAAAGAGAATCCCTGCCGCCGGGGCATCATCCGGGCGACGGCCAACGGCCACGCCATGGAGTATGCCGATGGGACTCCTTTTTTCATGGTGGGTGATACCTGGTGGCCCCTTTCCACCTACCGCTTCCCCTGGGTGGAGGATGAGCAGGAGCGCCCCATCGGCCCGGATATGTCCATGAAGGACATGGCCCGGCACCGCCTGAAGCAGGGCTATAACTGCATCGGCACCATCGTTGCCTACCCCACCTGGGCAAAGGACGACTATCCTGCCACCGTCAGGATCGATGACGAATATGGCACCTTTGCCCGCGGCGCGTGGGCGGACTGCTCGGTAGAGGAGTGGTATACCAAGCTGGATGCCAAGGCTCGGGATATGCACAACGAGGGCGGCCGCCCCTTCTTCTTCCCCGGCAGGATCAAGGGCTACGAGGATCTGGTGCCGGACTATGACCGCATCAATCCCAAGTTCTTCCAGGCCTTTGACAAGAAAGTGAACTGGCTGAATCAGCATGGCATCACCGTTTTCATGGAGGCCATGCGCCGGGACTGCTCCAAAACCTGGAAGTACTATTATGACTGGCCCATGGTCTATACCCGCTATATCCAGTACCTCAGCGCCCGTTATCAGGCCAACAATACGCTGTACAGCCCCATTCACTTCGACGGAAAGCTGTCCACCATCGACAGCCGGGAATTCAACGAGCCCATCAATCTGATGATCGACCTGTACGGCGCACCGCCCTTCGGTACGCTGCTGGGGACCAATTCGCCCGGCTCCTCCAAGATCGCCTATGGCGGCCCCCAGGAGCAGCACTGGAAAACCTTTGACCAGACCGGCAACTGGCGGGACCATCAGTATTACTGGCTGCTGACGGATATGTACCACGATGATCAGCCTGTGCCCTCCATCAACGGCGAGCCCTATTACTCCGGCCATACCAGCATCATCCGGGACGACGACGGCAACATCACCCAGCTGGTATTCGGCAACGTCAACAGCGTGGAGGACCACTTAAACTGCCGCTCCTGCTATTACGGCAGCGTGCTCTCCGGCGCTTACGGCGGTCTGCTGGCCGGCTTTGAGGCAGGCTGGAGCGGAAACGTGGAGCCGGAGGAAGAGCCGTGGAAGATTTGGGATGTGATGACCTTCCCGGCGTCGGACATGGTGCAGTATGTGCGGGACTTCCTCTTCTCCGAGGGCAAGCGCTATCAGGAGCTGATCCCGGATCAGAACCTGGTGTCTCCCAATTACAACGGCCCCTCCTCCGGCTGGCGCGGCTGGACGATGTGTTCCGCCACCAAGGAGCGGGATCTGGTGATGGGCTATTCCGAGAAGGGAGCACTCAAGGTAAAGGTGCGCGGCCTGCGCCCCTATGACAGCTATGAGCTGTCCTGGTTCAATCCCCGCACCGGCCGGTGGCTGGAGCAGAAGCGGCAGCTGACCTGCTCCAATTTCGGCGAAATCGTGCTGGGAGACTTCCCGGATGGGCTGGACTGGGCCTGGAAGGTGAAGAAGACCAATACCGACCTGCCCATCGACCGGGCGCTTCACGAGGATGGCACCGGCAAGAATTATCATATGGGCCTGGGTTTCGTTCCACGCTATCATATTCCCGATGACTCGACCGACTGATAAGGAGACAGAAAATGAAAGAAGCAGTCATTCATATGTGGGATGTCCATGAGATCGTCCTGCACGCGAAGAACAATTATAACAATCCCTATACTGACGTTACTGTATGGGCACAGCTGAAGGGCCCCGGCTTTGACAAGCGGGTCTACGGCTTCTGGGATGGCGGCGATACCTGGCGCATCCGCGTGACAGCCACTGCCCCCGGCACCTGGACGTACACCACCGGCGCGTCCGTCCCGGATGCGGGCCTTGCCGGCATCTCCGGCGGCTACTTTGCCCTGGAGTGGACCGAGGAGGAGAAGGAAGAGAATCCCTGCCGTCGGGGCATCGTCCGCGCTTCCAGGAACGGCCATGCCATGGAGTATGCCGACGGCGCTCCCTATGTGATGGTGGGTGACACCTGGTGGCCCCTGGCGACCTACCGCTTTCCCTGGACAGATGACGATGAAGAGCGCCCCCAGGGGCCGAATATGACCCTGAAGGACATGATCCGCATCCGCAAGAGCCAGGGCTACAACTGCATCGGTGCCATTGTCGCCTATCCCACCTGGGCAAAGGACGGCAAGCCCTACACCATCAATATCCCCGATGAGCACAATACCTGCATTCGCTCTGCCTGGGCGACCTGCGGCGTGGAGGACTGGTTCCGTACAGATATCGACCGGGTCATCACTGCCCGGGATATGCACAACGAAGGCGGCCGTCCGTTCTTCTTCCCCGGTAAGATCAAGGGCTACGAGGATCTGGTGCCGGATTACGACCGCATCAATCCCGCCTATTTCCAGGCCTTTGACAAGAAGGTAAACTACCTGAATCAGAACGGCATGACTGTGTTCATGGAGGCTCTGCGCCGGGATTCCTCCAAAACCTGGAAATACTATTACGATTGGCCCATGGTCTATACCCGCTATATCCAGTATCTCAGCGCCCGCTACCAGGCCAACAATACCATTTTCAGCCCCATTCACTTTGATGTGAAGAGTCAGACCATCGACGCACGGGAATTCAACGAGCCCATTGACCTGATGATCGACCTGTACGGCGCGCCTCCCTTCGGTACCCTGCTGGGCACCAACGCCCCCGGCTCCACCAAGACGGCCTACGGCAGCCTGGGTGAGCAGCGCTGGAAGACCATGGATCAGACCGGCAACTTCCGGGATCATGAGCATTACTGGCTGATGGAGGACATCTACGAGGATGTTCACCCCGTGCCTGCCATCAATGGCGAACCTTACTATTCCGGCCATGTGGCCATCATGACCAACAGCGAGGGCGAGCTGGAGGAGTGCATCTTCGGCAATGTGGAGAGCCAGGAAGATCATATGAATTTCCGCTCTTCTCTGTACGGCAGCCTCCTGTCCGGCGGCTTTGGCGGCAATCTGGCTGGCTTCGAGGCAGGATGGAGTGCCAATGTAGAGCCGGAGGAGACCCCCTGGAAGATCTGGGACGTGATGACCTTCCCGGCCAGCTACCAGACCCGGTACTACCGCGACTTCATCCTCTCCGAGGGGAAGCGCTATGAGGACCTGATCCCGGAGCCGGATCTGCTGTTCCCCAGCAAGGCGGGTGCGCCCACCGGCTGGCGGGGCTGGGCCTATGCGGCAGCCACCAAGGAGCGGGATCTGATCTTCGGCTATACGGAGAAGGATTGCCCACGGGTCCGCCTGCGCGGCCTGCGGCCCTATGATATTTATGAGATCAGCTATTTTGACCCCCGTACCGGCAAGTGGCTGGAGAAGAAATATCAGCTGGAGGCCAACCATTTTGGCAGCATCCTGCTCCCGGAGGACCCGGACGAGCTTGACTGGGCCTTCAAGGCAAAAAAAATCAATACCGAGCCGCGCGTCGACACCGTCGGCCCCGGCCTGGTGCGCACGGCCGATGTAAAGATGACCTTTATCCAGACGGATTCCACGAAGTAATGCCGTCGGGGCCGACGCGCCCCGGCGTGTCGGCCCCCAATTCCCATCATGCGAGGTGACGAGCAATGAAAGTTTTGAATATCGGTTCGTGTAATATCGACTATGTCTACCAGGTGGATCATTTCGTCCAGCCCGGTGAGACCATGGACTGCCTGTCAATGCAGGCAGGCTGCGGCGGTAAGGGACTGAATCAGTCCATTGCCATTGCCCAGGCGGGGGCGGAGGTCTTCCATGCAGGATTCATTGGCCCGGAGGGGGAGTTCCTGCGGAAGAAGCTGGAAGACAAGGGGGTGGATACCTCGCTGCTGCGCACCTGTAAGGGAGCCAACGGCCACGCCATCATTCAGGTGGACAGGCAGGGGATGAACTGTATCCTGCTCTATGGCGGTTCCAATCAGCAGCTGACGGAGGAATATGTGGACTCCGTTCTGGCACAATTCTCGCCGGGGGATATCCTGGTCCTTCAGAACGAGATCAACCTGATCCCCTATATCATGGAGAGAGCGCACGCGGCCGGACTCCGCATTGCCTTCAATGCCGCGCCCTATCAGGAGACGGTGCGGAATTATCCCCTGGACAAGGTGACCTGGCTCATTGTGAATGAGGTGGAGGGCGGCGGCCTCTCCGGCCGAAGCGAGCCGGATGATATTGCCCGGGAGCTGCGCAGGCTGTATCCTAAAACCAATCTGCTGCTCACCCTGGGCAAGGCCGGGTGCATCTATCTGTCGGACGAGGGGACCTTCTTCCAAAAGGCCTGCCGGGTGGAGGCGGTGGATACCACGGCGGCAGGGGATACCTTTACCGGCTATTTTATCAAGGGCATCTGCGACGGCCTGCCCGTCACCCAGACGCTCCGGCTGGCAACCGCCGCCAGCGCCATTGCCGTTACCAGACCCGGCGCTGCGGATGCTGTTCCCACCTTTGAAGAGGTGGCCCATTCGGAGCTGCTGAAAACACTGTGAGGACGCGGGGAAGGCTGATTTCCGCAAACGAAAAATGTAATCGTTTCCATTTTCTTGATCTTTGAAAGGAGCCAGACATGAAACAGGCTGTTATCCATATGTGGGACGTGCATGAGATCGTACTCCATGCCGCCGAGAAATATGACAACCCCTATACCGATGTTACCGTTTGGGCGCAGCTGGAGGGGCCGGACTTCTGTAAGCGGGTGTTCGGCTTCTGGGATGGCGGCGATACCTGGCGCATCCGTGTGACGGCCACCGCCCCGGGCACCTGGACGTATACCACCGGCGCGTCCGTCCCGGATGCAGGACTGAGCGGAATTTCGGGTGCCTACCAGGCCATTGAGTGGACCGCTGAGGAAAAGGAGCAGAACGTCTGCCGCCGGGGCATCATCCGTGCCACCGAGAATGGACATGCCATGGAGTATGCCGACGGTACCCCCTATATTATGGTGGGCGATACCTGGTGGGCACTGGCGTCCTGGCGGTATCCCTGGGTGGACGACGAGCAGGAGCGCCCCATTGGCCTGGACATGTCCATGAAGGATATGGCCCGGCAGCGGCTGAAGCAGGGCTATAATACCGTGGGTACCATCGTGGCGTTCCCCACCTGGGCAAACGACGGCAAGCCCGCCACCATCCGAATCAACGATGAGCATGATACCTATGTCCGGGGCGCCTGGGCCACCTGCAGCGTGGAGGACTGGCTCAGCGGCGCACCCAATACCTCTGCCCGGGATATGCACAACGAGGGCGGCCGTCCGTTCTTCTTCCCCGGTAAGATCAAGGGTTATGAGGACCTGGTGCCGGATTACGACCGCATCAACCCGGATTACTTCAAAGTACTGGACAAGAAGGTGCAGTGGCTGAATGACCACGGCATCACCGTGTTTATGGAGGCGCTGCGCCGGGACTCATCCAAGACCTGGAAATACTATTATAATTGGCCCATGGTCTACACCCGTTATATTCAGTATCTCAGCGCCCGCTATCAGGCGAACAATATTCTGTTCAGTCCCATCCACTTCGACGGCAAGCTGCAAACCATCGATTCCCGGGAATTCAACGAGCCCATCAATCTGATGATCGACCTGTATGGCCAGCCTCCCTTTGGTACCCTGCTGGGCACCAACGCCCCCGGCTCCACCAAGACAGCATATGGCGGCCCGGAGGAGCAGCACTGGAAAACCTTTGACCAGACCGGCAACTGGCGGGACCACCAGTACCATTGGCTGCTGACTGATATTTTTAACGACGCGCATCCCGTGCCCGCCATCAACGGCGAACCCTATTATTCCGGCCACATCACCATACTCCGCAATGGCGACGGCGAAAATTCGGACAGTACCCTGCTCTTCGGCAATGTCAACAGCGTGGAGGATCACCTGAACTGCCGTTCCTCCTTCTGGGGCAGCGCCCTGAACGGTGCGTTTGCGGGCCTCCTGGCCGGCTTCGAGGCCGGATGGAGCGGCAATGTGCTCCCGGAGGAAACACCCTGGAAGATCTGGGACACCATGACCTTCCCCGCCTCCTATATGGTGCAGTATGTCCGGGAGTTTCTGCTGTCCGAGGGCAAGCGCTACCAGGAGCTGATCCCGGATGATGAGCTGGTGTCGCCCAATTTCCAGGGCGCGGTCAGCGGCTGGCGGGGCTGGATCTCCTGCGCCGCGACCCAAAAGCGCGACCTGATCATGGGCTATTCCGAGAAGGATGCACCCAGGGTGCACGTACGCGGCCTGCGGCCCTATGATACCTATGAGCTGAGCTGGTATGACCCGGCGACGGGCAAGTGGCTGGAGGAAAAGCGGCAGATCGAGTCCGATGCCTTCGGAGAGGTCTACTGCGGCGATTATCCAACCAAATTCGACTGGGCCTGGAAGCTGAAAAAGCTGAACACCGACCTGCCCATCGATAAAGAACTGGACCAGATCAACGGCAAAAAGAAGGACGGCCTGAATGTCAACGGCGGCCTGGCCTTTGTCAAGCACGTCTACATCGCGGACGATTCCACCGACTGATCAATCCCTGATAGCTCCCCCGGAGAGAACCTCCCCACCGGGAAATCACACCGCCCGGCTTCCAATCATTTGGAAGCCGGGCGGATTTATGCGGTTGAGACTGTTTTACAGAGCCGCAGGCTCCTTTTCTGCGCCCTTGGTGGATTCGCGTTCGATGACGGTGCAGTCCAGCATGATGGTGTGGCGGGTGGGGGGGGAGCCGGCGAGGATGGCGATGAGTTCGTGGGCGGCGGTCTGGCCGATCTCGAACAGGGGCAGGGCCACGGTGGACAGCTGGGGGCGGCAGACGGAGGCGATCTCCCGGTTGTCGAAGCCGATCAGCCGCAGATCCCGGCCCACGTTGATGCCGTTGGCGTTGCAGTAGTCCAGCACGCCCAGGGCCATCAGGTCATTGTGGGCGAAGATGGCGGTGACCCCCGCGCGCACCAGCTGCCCGCCCAGGGTGAAGCCGCAGTCCCGTTCCCAGTCGCCCACCAGGGTCAGGGAGGGATCGTAGGGGATGCCGTGGCGGAACAGCGCCTGCTGGTGCCCCCGGGTGCGGTTGGCGGCGTTGCTGCTCTCTATGGGGCCGGTGATCATGCCGATGCGGGTGTCGCCCTGCCGGATCAGCAGCTCCGTCACATCCGAGGCGGCCTGCTCATCATTATAAATGACGGAGGGAATGGACTCGTCCTCACTGATGCAGTAGGCGCAGACGAATTTTGCCTCCTTGTGCTCGGACAGTGACACCACCACATGGCTGTGGCAGCCGATGTAGATAATGCCGTCCACCTGTTTGGAGAGCATATCGTTTACCGCGGCGTGGACCAGGGCGGTGCTCTCTTTCAGGTCTTTGGGCCCGTTGCCGTAGCGCTTGTAGAAGCGCAAATTGCCCAGAATATAGCTGTAACCTGCGTCGTCGCAGGCAGCGGCAATGCCGTCCACGATCTCCGGGGCGTTGAAAACGGTCAGATCTTCGGTGATGATGCCGATGGTCCTGCTCTGGCCGGATTTCAGATAGCGGGCGTTCAGGTTGGGGCGGTAGCACAGCTCCTGGGCAATGTCCAGGATCATCTGCCGGGTCTTCTCGCTGACGTTGCCCTTCCCATTGAGCACCTTGCTGACGGTGGCGATGGATACGTTCGCCTTTTCGGAGATCTCTCGAATTGTCGCCATAGGGACTGCCTCCTTTATCTCTGCGGTTACGGATGTCCTTATAGTAAACGATTTTTTTGGAAAAAGCAAGTGGCGTTGTGAATAATAAACAAAAACTTTTTCTAAAATACAGCGTTTTGCGAATTTACAAACAAGAGGAGATGGGATATACTATAATCACAAAGGTTAAACGTTTACCCGAATAAGGCGTTTTTCACTGAAATTTCCCGCGATTTAAGAAAACGATTAATGTTGGAGGCAGTATGAAGCAAAACATCATTACGCCTGCATTGCAGAATATCAGGATTACCGATCCGCTCTTCGGCCGCTATGCGGATGTGGTCGCCGAGAACCTCCTGCCCTACCAGTGGGAGGTGCTGAACGACCGTATCCCCGGCGTGGAAAAGTCTTACAGCGTGGAAAACTTCCGGGTCGCCGCCGGCGAAAGCAGCGGCCAGCGCCAGGGCGCGGTGTTCTGCGACACGGATGCCTACAAGTGGCTGGAGGCTGTGGCCTATTGCCTGGCCGGCGGCAAGGGAAAGCAGTACGAGCAGACGGCGGATAAGCTGATCGACCTGATCGCGAAGGCTCAGGAGCCGGACGGCTACCTGGACACCTACTACACCGTCCTGCATCCCGATAAGAAGTGGACCAACCTGGCCGAGGGGCATGAGCTGTACTGCGCGGGCCACCTGATGGAGGCCGCTGTGGCATACACCCAGGCCACCGGCAAGGATAAAATTCTGAATGTGGCCTGCCGCCTGGCGGACCTGATCTGCCAGGTATTCGGGCAGGGGAAGCACCCCGGCTATCCCGGCCACCCGGAGCTGGAGCTGGCACTGATGAAGCTCAGCCGCGCCACCGGGCAGAAGAAATACGCCGACATGGCAAGATATTTCCTGGAGGTCCGCGGCAAGGGCGCTCCCTACCTGATGGAGGAGCTGAAGGTCACCGGCAAGGACAGGATATTCCCGGAATTCTCCGACTACACCCCCAATTACGCTCAGGAGCATGTGCCCCCGGTGCAGCAGACCACGGCAGAGGGCCACGCGGTGCGGGCCATGTACCTTTACAGCGCCATGGCCGACGCGGCCCGGGAGTTTGGCGACGCGGATATGAAGGCCGCCTGCCGTACCCTGTGGGAGAACGTCACCCAGAAGCGGATGTACGTCACCGGCGGCATCGGCTCCTCCGGCCATCTGGAGCGCTTCACCACGGATTACGATCTGCCCAACGACCGCATGTACTGCGAAAGCTGCGCCTCAGTGGGACTGATGATGTTCGGCCAGCGAATGGCAGCCCTGACCGGCGATGCCCGGTATTACGACATCGTGGAGAAGGCCCTGTGCAATACCGTGCTGGCGGGCATCTCCGCCCAGGGCGACCGCTATTTCTACGTCAACCCCCTGGAGGTCTGGCCGGATAACTGCCTGCCCGGCACCTCCATGGCCCATGTGAAGCCCGTGCGCCAGGGCTGGTTCGGCGTGGCCTGCTGCCCGGCGAACATTGCAAGGACGCTGGCCTCCGTGGGGCAGTACATCTTCGCCCAGGACGAAAAGTCCGTTTACATCAATCAGTTCATCTCCGCCCAGCTGGATACGAAGATCCGGGACACGGCGGTACGCCTGAGCCTGGAATCCAGCCTGATGCAGACCGGCGCGATCCACCTGACCATCGAGACCGACCGGCCCCAGCCCTTTACCATCCGCATCCGCGTGCCGGACTACTGGAAGGACCCGGTGTTCGTCCTGGAGGGAAAGACCATTGCCCCCGTGATCGAGAACGGCTACGCGGTGGTGGCGGTGTCCTACGCCGGAAAGCAGACCCTGACGGTCAACGGTACGCTCGCCCCCCGTTGGGTGGCGGCCAGCAGCCGCGTCCGGGCGGACGCGGGGCAGGTGGCCCTGGCCTACGGCCCCTATATCTATTGCCTGGAGCAGACCGACAACGGCGCGGAGTTGCCCAACCTGTACGTCGATCCCAATGCCTCCGTGCAGCCCGGCGGCCCGGCAGAGGGCCTGCCCGGCGCGCTGCCCACCCTCCATTTTGAGGGGAAGCGGCTGGACAGCGGCGTGGAGGATTCCCTGTACGGCGCGCCCCGCTTCACCTTCCGGCCCCAGTCCCTCACCGCCGTCCCCTATGGCCTCTGGTGCAACCGGGAGCCGGGAGAGATGATCGTCTGGCTGAAGGCCGCACTGTAAACCCCTTGGCGCCCTCTATGAGGGAGCTGCCGCTCCCATTCATCCGGGCGCACGCCCCCTGACCTCGCTGTGCTCGGCCACCCCCCGCAAAGCGGGAGGCAGGAATTCCGTCGTTAACAGCAGCAGGAAGTTGCTGTTGCAAAATAACACACCAAATTCAGAAAGGAAGTTCAACAATGAAAATGCGTCAAATCATGTCCCTGCTGCTGTCCTTGGCTTTGGCCGTGGGCCTGTTTGCCGGTTTCGGCGTGAGCGCCGCTGCCGATGAGCCCGTCACCATCACCTACTCCTACTGGGGCACTCCCGACGAAGCCGCCAGCGTGCAGGCGGTCGCCGACAAGTTCCACGAAGAGCATCCCGAGATCATTGTGGAAGTCATGGCCATTCCCAACGAAGAGTACACCACCAAGCTGAACACCCTGGCTGCCGCCGGTCAGCTGCCCGACTGCGGCATCATGAACGAGAACGGCGTTCTGGACTTCGCCTCCAAGGGCCTGCTGGCTGACATCTCCGGCATGTACGAGGGCGCGGATGCCATGCCTCTGGAGTCCATCACATTCAAGAGCGAGGGCAAGCCCGTTGCTTACTCTGCCGCCAACGAGATCCTGTTTATGTACTACAACAAGGATATGTTCGACGCTGCCGGCCTGGAGTATCCCTCTGCCAGCGTGGCCATGACCTGGGAAGAGTTCATTGAGACCGCCAAGCTGCTGACCCTGGACGCCAACGGCAAGAACGCTGCCGACCCTGACTTCGACCCCGAGAACATCGTGCAGTACGGCTGCGTGGTCGACAACTGGACCTGGCAGCTGGAGGTTTGGGCGCTGTCCAACGGCGGCCGCTGGTTCACCGAGGACGGCAAGGAATGCACCATCAATGATCCCGCCGTCATCGAGTCCATTCAGAAGGTCGCCGACCTGACCCTGGTCGACCATGTGATGCCCTACAACGCCGGTCTGGAAGACAACGGCATTCAGCGCTCCATCGCTACCGGCAACGTGGCCATGGCCACCGGCGGCGCGTGGAACGTGGGCACCTGCCTGAACGGCGCCCGTGAGGATATCGGCCTGAACTACGGCGTTGCCCGTCTGCCCAAGATGAAGGAAGAGGTCACCATCTGCACCGGCGGCCCCCAGGTCGTCTTCAGCCAGACCAAGCATCCCGAAGAGGCGATGACCTTCATCAAGTGGTACATGCAGGAAGAGAACAGCTGGGACAGCCTGATTGCCACCGGCATCTGGATGCCCATCCTGGAGAAGTACTACACCGACCCCGAGCTGACCGACAAGTGGATCAACAACCCCAACTTCCCCGACCACGACGAGTACAAGGCCGCCGTTGTTGACTACGCCATGGAGTGCGCTCAGTCCACCTGCTGGTACTACACCCCGCACACCAACGAATTCATCAACCTGCTCCGCTCCGCCCTCGGCCCCGTCTGGACCGGCGAGCAGACCGCCGAAGAGGCCATCAACGGCAGCTACGATGCCCTGTGTGATATCCTCGAAGGCTTCTAATTCCTAAGGAACCTCTGAATAAATCGCCTGCGGCTGGTCAGCGAGTCTTTTGCTCCCATGCCGCAGGATGAAAAATGGGAAATACATACAGTATTCCTCCATTTTCCATCCTTTGCCTGGAAACAAAATCCTTCGCTGCCAGCTCTTGCCGATTTAATCAGAGCTTCCTTGATACTTCCAGCCTCCTTAGGCGCCCGCCCTCCGGGCGGGCGCCTGTACGTAGCCTGATACTCTGATACACAGTGGGGTGATCCGCTTGAGAAAAAAGAAAATGACCAACCGCCTGCTCAGAAGTGAGGCCAGGACGGCCTATCTGTGCCTGATCCCGTCCATCATCGGTCTGATCGTGCTTACCTACATTCCCCTGGCGGCGGTGTTCGGCCTGAGCCTGTTCCGCTGGGAGGGCGTGGGCATCCCCCAGTGGGTGGGACTGAAAAATTACATCCGTCTTTTTAACCGGGATCCGTATTTCAAGGATGCCATCTGGGCCACCATATATTTCGCGCTGCTGGCAGTGGCGGGCAGTATGATCTATTCGCTGGTGGTGGCTCTGCTTCTGAATCGGAAAATTCCTGCCCGCGGATTTTTCCGGGCAGTGTTCTATTTACCCTATGTGCTGCCTGCCATGGCGGTGTACATCGGGTGGAGCTGGCTGTATGAGACCAACTTCGGTCTGCTCAATTATCTGCTCAGCCTGGTGGGCATCAAAAAGGTGATGTTCATCGGCTCGTCCCAGCTGGTGATCCCATCCCTGGCGCTGATTACCGTGTGGCTCTCCGGCAATCTCATTGTCATCTTCCTGGCGGGGTTCCAGAACGTGCCCCGGATCTACCTGGAGGCGGCGGAGATCGACGGAGCCAATTCCTGGCAGCGCTTCTGGAATGTGACCATTCCCTGCATGACGCCCATCATCTTCTATAACCTGCTGATGGCCCTCATCACCAATTTGCAGGTGGTCACCCCCGCGCTGGCGCTGACCAACGGCGGGCCGGGCAATTCGTCCTGCTTCCTGTCGTACCTGATGTACACCTATGCCTTCCGCAGCGGAAAGCTCAGCTATGCCTGCGCCATTGCGTTCATTTCCTTCCTGCTCATTGGCGTGTTTACCGTGATCCTGTTTGCCACCAGTAAGACCTGGATGTTCTCCGCGGGAGGTGACGACTAATGGCCAAGAATCTGAAAAGCAAGAAAAAGCAGGAGCGCACGGCCAATATCGTGACTGTGATTGTGCTGATCCTCCTGTCCCTGGTGGTCATGCTGCCGATCTGGTGGATCTTCCGCTCCAGCCTGATGTCCAACGGCGAGCTGTTCGAGTGGCCGCCCTCCTTCCTGCCCAAGCGGTGGCTGTTCTCCAACTATGCCAAGACTCTGGAATTCTATCCGTTCTGGAAGTATTTCAAGAACACCATGACCATCATCGTTCCCGCCGTGCTGGGCGGCACCGTCACGGCGACCCTGGGCGGCTATGCCTTTGCCCGGCTGCGCTTCCCCGGAAAGAAATTCCTGTTTTCCCTGTGCATTGGCTCCATGCTGCTGCCCACCATGGTCACCCTGATCCCCCTGTACATCATGTGGACGCGGGGGCTGAAGCTGGTGGATTCCTATCTGCCGCTGATCCTGCCCTATTTCTGCGGCGGCGGCGCGTTCAATATCTTCCTGATCCGCCAGTTCATTTCCACCATCCCACGGGAGCTTGACGAGGCTGCTACAATAGACGGTGCAGGGCATTTCCGCATCCTGGTCAGCATCATTGTCCCTGCCATCAAGTCCGCCATGATCGTGGTGGCCCTGCTGCTGTTCATCCAGCTGTGGAATGACCTGCTGCAGCAGATCATCTACATCAATTCGGACAGCAAGTTCACCATCGCCATCGGCCTTTCCCAGTTCAAGGGGTCGCTGAAGTCCGACTGGTCGGCCATCATGTGCGCCACCTGCCTGTCCTTCATTCCCGGCGTGGTTTTCTATCTGATCGGGCAGAAGTATTTCGTGGAAGGCATTGTGATGACGGGTATGAAGAATTAAACAAGGAGAATGACGCATCATGGGATTATTCGGCAGACGCGGGGATCGTGAGGGGGCAGGTCTGCCCCTGCCGGAGGGAGGCATCCGCCGCTACGGCGTACTGTTGGCCACCCATTTCTGGAAGCTGGTGGAGCTGAACCTGCTGTTCATCCTCTTTGCCATCCCCATCGTCACCCTCCCGGCGGCGCTGTGTGGGGTAAACCGGGTGTGCGCGCTCCTGATCCGCAACGGCTACTGCTTCGTGTGGGGCGACTTCTGGGAGGAATTCCGGCGCAGCTTCCGCCGGAGCCTGTTCCCGGCGCTGCTGTTCGCCCTGCTGCTCTTCGTGGGCTACTATGCCATGAGCCTGGGGCTGAGCAACGCGGGGCTTCCCGTCTGGTCGGTGCTTTTCTGGGCAGTAGGCATTGCCGCGTCGTCGGCGGGGATCTGCTGGGGCGGCTACTTCTTCGTCCTGGTGGCCCTGCTGGATCAGAAAAATAAGGTGGTGCTGAAAAACGCCCGCCTGCTGTGCATGGTAAACCCATTCAAGGCCTTTGCCGTGCTGGCTGCCGTAGCAGTGATGGTGTTTCTTCTGGCGGCGCTGATGCCGCTGTCCATCGCGCTTCTGCTTACCTGCGCCGTGGCGCTGGTGCAGTACACCGTGTGCTTCCTGGTCAACGGCCTGGCGGAGCAATACATCCTGACGGACGCCGCGCCGTCTGCGCAATAACCCTCCCTCCGGGGCCTTCCGGGCGCACAGCGCCCGATGGCCCCGGAGTTTTTTCAGGTATCGCGCTTCTTGACAAAAGGCGCAATTCCTGTATAATAAACACAATCACTTTTTTGAAAGGAAGGAAGCAATATGGACACCGACGGCGGCGACTATCCCAGTAACGAACCTGCCCGCCATCTGTTTTTGAGAGCATATCTGCGCTGCATCGAGTAGGGCGGATGTGCTTTTTGCGCGTTATGCGCGTCGTTCACAAAAAACAGATGACTGAAAAGGAGTTACATACTTTGTCTACAACGACCTGTATATTCATTATGGCAGTGTGCCTGCTGCTGTCCGCCTATTTTTCCGCGACGGAGACGGCTTTTTCCTCCGCCAATTCCACCCGCCTGAAGATGCTGGCGGAAAAGGGGAACAAACGGGCCGCCCTGGCCTGCAAGCTGCTGGAGCAATATGATAAGCTGCTGTCCACCATTCTGATCGGCAATAACATTGTCAATATCCTCATGGCCTCCATCGGCACGGTGCTGTTCGTCAAGCACTACGGCGATGCGGGAGCCACCATCTCCACCGTGGTGGTCACGGCAGTGGTGCTGATTTTCGGCGAGATCTCCCCCAAGAGCGTGGCCAAGGACTGCGCGGAGAAGTTCGCCATGTTTGCTGCCCCGTTCCTGCGGGTGCTGATCTGGATCCTGATCCCGGTGAACTGGCTGTTCTCCCTGTGGAAGAAGCTGCTGGCCAAGGTATTCCACCTGAACGCTGACAGCAAAATGTCCCAGGAGGAGCTGCTGATGCTGGTGGACGAGGTGCAGCAGGACGGCGGCATCGACAAAAACGAGGGCGAGCTGCTGAAAAATGCCATCGACTTTTCCGAGCAGCAGGCTCAGGACATCCTGATCCACCGGGTAGACCTGGCCGCCCTCCCCGTCACCGCCAGCAAGGAGGAGGTGGCGGAGATGTTCACCGAGACAAAATATTCCCGCCTGCTGATCTATCAGGATTCCATCGACCATATCCTGGGCACAGTGCACCAGAAGGATTTCTACGTTGGCTGCGGCATCACGGATAAGCCCCTGCCGGAGATCATCGCTCCGCCTCTGTTTGTGCTGGAAAACGAGCCCATCAGCCAGTTGCTGAAAAAGCTCCAGCAGGCCAAGACCCATGTGGCCGTGGTGGTGGACGAATACGGCGGAACCTGCGGTATTGTCACTATGGAGGATATTCTGGAGGAGCTGGTGGGTGAGATCTGGGACGAGCACGACGAGGAAGAGGTGTTCATCCGCAAGACGGCGGACGACGCCTATCTGGTGGACGCCGGAATGGACTTTGAGGACTTCGCCGCCTATTTTCACCTGAAAACCGATTCCGAGATGGTATCCGTCAGCGGCTGGGTCATGGAGCAGTGCGGCCAGGTGCCGGAGGTGGGAGACAGCTTCACCTTCGCCAATTTGCAGGTGACGGTGACCGGGGTGGACAACCACCGTATCGAGCAGATCCGGGTCACCCGGCTGGCAGAGACGCCGACGCCGGTGAAGGAGTAAAAACGAGATGGAATATAAGGTTTTTCACCTAAAGGATACATTTCCTGCCCTGGGCGCGGCGGATGCTGACCCGACGCTTGCCGTCTACCTGCCGGATAACCTCAGTGAAATGGGCAGGCAGGCGCAGCTTCGCCCCTGCCTGCTGGTCTGCCCCGGCGGCGGCTATGTGATGTGCAGCCAGCGGGAGTCGGAGCCGGTGGCGCTGAATTTCCTGCCGGAAGGCTACAATGTGTTCGTGCTGACCTATTCTGTGGCCCCCCACCGCTTCCCCACCCAGCTGCGGGAGGTAGCGGCCGCCATGGAGCTGATCTACGCCAACGCCGCTGCCTGGCACTGCGATACGGAGCGGGTGTCCATCATGGGCTTCTCCGCCGGGGGACATCTGGCGGCCCACTATTCCACCTGCTTTGACTGCCCCCAGGTGCGGGATATTTTCCCGGACAGCAAGGGCGTCCAGGCCACGGTGCTGGGCTATCCCGTGATTGCGGCGGATCCCAAGGTGGCCCACCTGGGCAGCTTTGAGAACCTGGTGGGCCACAGCCCCCTGACGGCGGAGGAGATCGAAACCTTCTCCTGCCACACCCATGTGACCGAAGGTACCCCGCCGGCCTTCCTGTGGCACACCGCCCCGGACGATTGCGTGCCGGTGATGAACAGCCTGCTCTATGCCCAGGCTCTGGCAGAGCACGGCGTCCCCTTCGCCCTGCGGGTCTATCCCCGCGGCGGGCACGGCCTGTCCACCGTGGACGACCAGACCAACGGCCCCCTGGAGCCGCCGGTGACCCTGGCCGCCGACTGGATCCCCGCCGCAAAGCAGTGGCTGCGGCTCACCCTGGGCAAGATCTGCCGCCTCAGCGAATTCCAATCCAAGGCGGAGCATATCTATCCCTACGAATGACCTGTTGGCCCTCCAAACAGGGAACGATCACGGGCGCGCTGCGTTCCAGGCAGCGCGCCCGTGATCGTTTTATGCTTCCTTGTGGTAGATCACCACGTCTTGATTTTGGGTGGGGCAGCGGACGTAGCCGTTGGATTCCAGAAGGGCGGTGAGATTAACGAAGCCGTTGCTCTGGCCGTCGGTGTTGTACTTTCGGTAGTCGCTGGCGGACCGGGCGTTCAGGGCCACATATTCTGAACGCAGCACGTGCTCCAGTGAACAGTAGCGCAGGTCATACAGAATTTTCCGTTGGGAGAGGTCAACGGTATAGAAGGTGGTGGCGCAGACGCTGGCATCCTCCGGGATCTGGGCCAGACTGTCCCGGACGCTTTGGTAGTATTCCCGGTACTGGATGCACTGGGCGGGATAGCTGATGCCTCTGGGCAGCACGGTGCCGGAAAAACAGCCCAGGCTCACCGCCGCGGCGCATACCAGCACAGCCAACCGGCGGCGGGGGAGGCGAATGTCTGCCAGATTCACGATGGTCAGGTAGATCAGCAGGGCCGTGGAGCCAAAGGCATACTGATAGTAGATGCTGTACTGATAGGTGTAGTCCGACATGAGATTCATCAGCAGATAGGGGATCAGCAGGATATACCGCTCATACCGCCGGGTCAGCAGCGGCAGCCCCAGCAGCGGCCCCATGGTCAGTGCCAGCATTCCCAGCTTTTCCGGCTCCATGCATTCATACACGGCTTTCATGGGGCACATGACCACCGCCTGCACCAGAGTGAGCAGGGAAGAGGAATCGTTAAAATAGAAGTTTTTGTAGCGGTAGGTCATCACGCCCTCGCCGTCGCTGGACAGATAGGTGGTGACCGTCAGGAACCATCCCATGGCGCCCACCAGAACCAGCGCGCTCAGCAGAAGCCGCTTTTTCTGCGCATTTGCGCCTCGCAGCAGCGCCCGCACCAGCCCCCACAGGGCCACCAACGCCACATACATTGCCGCGTCTTCCTTGACCGTCAGGGTCAGCAAGGCGGCTGCGGTGGTGATGGGAATGCTGCCAATGTCCATGCCATAGAGCAGCCACAGCAGCAGGGGCGTGAGGAAGCAGTTTTCGTGCAGGTCATAGCTGGTCCCGCCGGAGTAGGCGGGGAACAGAAGGAGCAGCGCGCACACCAGTACCCGGGCCGGGCCGGAGAGCCCGTGCCGTCGGGCGATCTTCCAGGCGGGGATCACCGCCGAGGCCAGCACCGCCGCTTGAAGCACCTGCAAGGTGGCAGGGTAGGGGGCCAGAGCGAAAAAGGGGAGCATCAGATAATACACCGGGGAAACATGCACCGCGAAATGGGACAGCAGCCCGTCCCGCTCCAGCGTGGTCAGGGGCGCGCCGGTGGTGCGCATGTAGTAAAACATCTGGCTGAAAATGCCGAAATCATAGCTGGGCGCGCTGAAGCTGTAGACCCGTCCCACCGTCCACAAGCTGTCAAACAGCAGAAAGCCCAGCGCCAGCAGGGCGGCAAGCCAGGCATAAAGCTTGCGGTCGTGGGGTGCTTCGACATTTGGCGCCGGGCTGCTGTCCCAGCCCCAGATCCAGAAGCCCAGGGCGAGGAGCACCAGCAGCACACATGCCCCCAGCAGCGCCCAGCTGAAGCTGGACAGCGCAGCGCACACCGCCAACGCACCCACCCCCAGCAGGATCCCGCCCCGCTCCGCCTTTCCCGTGGGTACGAAGCAGGACATCAGGCACAGCCCGCCCAGTATTCCGGCGAACAGCGCCAGCGTCAGCCCAAAGGACATCCCCGCCAGCGCATCCACCCCGGACAAATCCCACAGGGACCGGGGCAGCAAGAGATACTGAAGCGCCGCGGCCAGCACCCAGGCGGCCACCACCCGGCGGATCAGGCAGGGAATGCTCCATGCATTTTGTAACCGAATTCGTCGCTGTTCTCTGTATGCCATGCCGCTTGCGCCCTCCTTTTTCTGCCAGTATAATACATCGTGAAGTCGCGGTCAATAGGCTTAACAGAATCGTAAGATTTCAGCGGCGAAATGGGGCCTGACGGAAAAATATGCGGGGGAGACACTTGACAATTCTACTGCGACTCGCTACAATAACAAAACAATGTTACAGTACATGCGCTTTTAATTGCTGCCCCCGGGGCAGCCGGAAGAAATGGAAAGAGGAAAGGACAAAGCAATGGACAATATCATTGAAATTGAACACCTGCACAAATCCTACGGCAAGGTCCACGCGGTTCAGGACCTGAGCTTCCGGGTGAAGCAGGGGGAGATGTTCGCCTTCTTGGGTGTCAACGGTGCGGGAAAATCCACCACCATCAACATCCTCTGCGGCCAGCTGCCCAAGGACAGCGGCGCCGTTACCATCTGCGGCAAAAACGCGGATACCGACCCGGACGCCATCAAGCGCAGCCTGGGCGTGGTGTTTCAGTCCTCCGTGCTGGATAAGGACCTGTCCGTGCGGGACAATCTCAGAAGCCGCGCCGCCCTGTACGGCATCCGCGGCAAGCAGTTTGAGGCACGGCTGCGGGAGCTGTCGGCCCTGCTGGATTTCGGCGACCTGCTGAAGCGTCCGGTGGGCAAGCTCTCCGGCGGCCAGCGGCGGCGCATCGATATCGCCCGCGCCCTGCTGCACCGGCCTGAAATCCTGATCCTGGATGAGCCGACCACCGGCCTGGACCCCCAGACCCGCAGCCTGCTGTGGGAGGTGGTGGGTCAGCTGCGCCGTCAGGAGAACATGACGGTGTTCCTCACAACCCACTACATGGAGGAGGCGGCGGACGCCGACTACGTGGTGATCCTGGATCATGGCCGGATCGCCGCCGAGGGCACCCCGCTCCAGCTGAAGAATACTTACACCGGTGACTTCCTCACCCTTTACGGGGTGGACGAGCAGGCGATCAAGGCGCTGGGCCACCCCTATGAGCCGATTCGGGATGCCTACCGGGTGTCCATTCCCAACCCTGCCGCCGCAACGCAGATGATCCTTCAAAACCCGGAGCTGTTCCGGGACTATGAGCTGACCAAGGGAAAGATGGACGATGTGTTCCTTGCCGTCACCGGCAAGAAGCTGACGGGAGGTGCAGAGAAATGATGGGACTGGGCGCGCTGATCCGGCGCAATGTAAAGCTTTACTTCAAGGATAAGGGAATGTTTTTTACATCCCTCATCACCCCCATGATCCTGCTGGTGCTCTATGGCACCTTTCTGCGCAATGTGTATGTGGATTCCTTCCGCTCCGCCCTGGAGCAGGCGGGGGCGACGGTGCCCGACGCGCTGATCAACGGCTGCGTGGGCGGCCAGCTGATCACATCCCTGCTTGCCGTCAGCTGTGTGACGGTGGCGTTCTGCTCCAATCTGCTGATGGTGCAGGATAAGATCTCCGGGGCGCGGCACGACCTGACCATCACCCCGGTCAAGCCCTCCACCCTGGCGCTGGGCTATTACCTGGCCACATTGATCTCCTCCCTGATCATCGCCCTGATCGCCACCGGCATCTGCCTGGGCTACCTGGCTGTTACCGGCTGGTATCTGACCGCGTGGGATGTGGCCGAGCTGCTGCTGAATGTAGTGCTGCTGGTGCTGTTCGGCACGGCGCTGTCCTCCTGCGTCATCTTTCCCCTGTCCACCCAGGGGCAGGCCAGTGCCGTGGGCACCATTGTCAGCTCTGCCTATGGCTTCATCTGCGGCGCGTACATGCCCATCTCCAGCTTCTCCGACGGGCTGCAAAAAGTGATCTCCTTCCTCCCCGGCACCTACGGCACCAGCCTGCTTCGCAACTGCGCCATGCGCGGCTCCTTTGACGAAATGGCCGGCCTGGGCTTCCCCGCCGAGGTGGTGGAGGCCATCCGGGACAGCGTGGACTGCAGCCTCTATTTCTTCGGGAACAAGGTATCGCAGCCTGCCATGTACCTGATCCTCTGCGGCAGCATTGTGCTGCTGATTGCCCTGTATGTGCTGCTGAATTCCCGCCGGGGGAAGAAGTCATGAACGGGGAATTCAGAATTGAACCCACCCGCCCGGAGGACGCGGCGGCGGTGCTGGCCTATGTGAAGCAGATCGGCGGCGAGACGGATAACCTCACCTTTGGCCCGGAGGGCCTGCCCCTCACGGTGGAGCAGGAGCAAGCTTTCCTCCAGTCCACGCTGGAGGATTCAGACAGCGCCCAGTACGTTGTAAAGCATGGGGATGCCATCGTTGCGAATGCCAGCATTCAGCGCTTTCGCCGCAGAATGAGCCACCGGGCGGAGGTCGCCGTCTCCGTGGCAAAGGACTATTGGGGCCGGGGCATCGGCGGCGCTCTGATGGAGACGCTCATTTCCTTTGCAAGGGAGCGGGGCATCCGCCAGCTGAACCTGGAGGTGCGCAGCGATAATATTAGGGCTATCCGGCTGTACGAAAAATTTGGCTTTCAAAAGCTTGTGACCTTCCCTGCCTTTTTCAGAATCGACGGCCGGGACGTGGATTTTGATCTGATGAACCTGGATTTGACCGTCTGAATCCGCAAGGTATCCCAATGAATGTGATGATCGATTTGCTTACGGAGCTTGCCGGTGGTTTTGTCGACTTTTGGATCAATCGGATTGTCGGCGGGATCTCAAAAAAGAGGCGCAACTTAGGGCGGACAAAAAGGTGATGGAAATGTTATATGAACTGGAGGATACCTCCCAGGCAGAGAAATTATTTGCCGGATGGAATGAAACATTGATTTTTTCCTGCCTTCAGAAGGTGATGGGAAAAATCTATGTCACGGATCTGGAGCAGCCGAGATCGGCCTTTGCATTTGTGGGCTGCTTCGGCTTTTACGCCGGTGTGCCCGACCGGGAAATGGTTATGAGCAAGCCGGGCGGCTATGCGATCCTGGTTCCGCGGGATGAGCAGTGGGCAAAGCTGATCGAGGAATGCCACCCTGCGGCGAAGAGATTTACACGATACGCCATAAAGAAGGATACCGTGTTTGACCGGGCCATGCTGAAAAACCAGCTCGGCAGACTGCCCGCGGGCTATGAGCTGAGAAGGATCGACGGGGAGCTTTACGACCGATGCCTGGAAACGCCCGCCACGGAGGACTTCGTCTCTGCCTTCGGAAGCAAGGAAAGGTATTTGCGCCTGGGCAGGGGAATGGTCATCCTGAAGGACGGAAGGATCGTATCCGGCGCGTCGTCCTATACACGCTACAATGAGGGCATAGAGATCGAAGTGGATACCATCGAGTCCGAAAGAAGAAAGCACCTGGCCACGGTCGCCTGCGCCGCGCTGATTCTGGATTGCCTGGAGGAGGGGCTCTACCCCAGCTGGGACGCGCATAATATGAACTCCTTTCACTTGGCCGAAAAGCTGGGTTATGAATTCGACCATGAATATACGGCGTACGAAGTTGGATAACCAGTTAAAAAACAGCAGCTACTGCGGTTCTCGCCGCGGCGGCTGCTGATTTTTATGAAATGCGGATGGACATTTCCGGCGGAACGTGATAGAATCCCGGTGAAAACCGAAAGGAGCTTTTGGAGCATGGATACCCTGTCAAAGCAGCGCCAGATCACCGAGGGCGTCATCTGGAAGCAGCTGCTGATCTTCTTTTTCCCGATCCTGCTGGGCACTTTTTTCCAGCAGATGTACAACACCGTGGACACCATCATCGTGGGCCGCCTGGTGGGCACTGAGGCCCTGGCGGCGGTGGGAGCCACCGGGCCGCTGGTGAACATGGTCAATGGCTTCTTCATCGGCGTCAGCTCCGGCGCGACGGTGATTCTCTCCCAGTTTTATGGGGCAGAGGACCGGCAGGGGGTGTCTGACGCCATGCATACCGGCGTTGCCCTGTCGCTGCTGCTGGGCGCGGTGCTCACGGTGCTGGGCGTGGGCCTGGGCGGTCAGGTGCTGGGCCTGATGAACATGCCGGAAAGCTGCATGGCGGACGCCGTGACCTATATCCGCATTTACTTTGCGGGTTCCTTGGGCACGGTGGTGTATAACATGGGCGCGGGCATCCTGCGGGCCATGGGTGATTCCCGCCGCCCCATGCTCTTTTTGATGGCCACCTGTGTTTTGAACGTGGCGCTGGACCTGCTGTTTGTGGCCGTGCTGCATATGGGCGTGGCCGGTGCGGCTCTGGCCACCATCCTGTCCCAGTTTATCAGCGCGGCGTTACCCCTCGTCGTCCTGATGCGCCTGCCCCAGGACCGGCTGGAGCTGAAGAAGCTGCGCCTGGAGCGCTCCCTGATGGGCCGCATTCTGCGCATCGGCGTTCCGGCGGGGCTTCAGTTCGTCACCTTTGATTTTTCCAACATCCTCATTCAGTCCGGCATCAATTCCTTCGGGGATGTGACCATGGCCGCCTGGACGGCCCATGGCAAGACCGACGCCATGACCTGGATGATCTCCGGGGCCTTCGGCGTGTCCATCACCACTTTCGTGGGCCAGAATTTCGGGGCGCAGAAGTACCGCCGCATCCGCCGGAGCGCCTGGATCTGCCTGGGCATGAGCGTGGCGCTGGTGGGGGCGGTGGTGGCCGTCCTGCTCACCTTCCGCACGCAGATCCTGGGTATCTATACGGATGACCCGGAAGTGATCGCGGTGGGGAGCTTCATCATGCTGTCCATCATGCCGTTTAACGTGGTGTTCATGCCCATCGAGGTGTTCGCGGGCACCATGCGGGGGGTGGGCAACTCCCTTGGACCTACGCTGATCACCGGAACCTGCGTGTGCCTGCTGCGGGTGGTGTGGCTGATGACGGTGGTGCGCCGCTGGCACACCCTGAAAATGCTCACCCTGAGCTATCCCATCAGCTGGGCGATTGCCGCCGCCGTATTCCTGATCGTGTATTTCCGGGGCAACTGGCTGAGCCGCCGGATCGCCCAGTGCGGAATGGAGCCGGAGATACGATGAAAAGGAAGCTGATCCTTGCGCTGGTGCTGGAGCTGTGCGCTCTGGCAGCGCTCCTGCTGCTGATCGCCGGTCAGCTTGCTGCCCCGGCCATGGCCCCCATGGAAGAGGAGACAGAGACGATGCCAACCGAGCCGGTCACCGAGCCGCCCGACCCGGTGCAGGCGCGGCTGGCGGCCATGACCACGGAGGAGAAGGTAGGCCAGCTCTTCCTGGCCCGCTGCCCGGAGACGGGGGCGGCGGAGGCAATTCAGAACTATCATCTGGGCGGCTTGGTGCTGTTTGACCGGGACTTTGACAGCCAGACCCCGGATTCCCTGCGCCGGAAGCTGCGGGATTATCAGTCTGCCGCCGATATTCCACTGCTGATTGCGGTGGACGAGGAGGGCGGCACCGTCACCCGGGTCAGCAGCCATACCGCCTTCCGCGCCAGCCGCTTTGCCTCCCCGCGGGAGCTGTATGCCCAGGGGGGGATGGAGCTGGTGCTGGAAACGGAGCGGGAGAAGGCCCAGCTGCTGGGCGGGCTGGGCATCAATGTCAATCTCGCCCCGGTGTGCGATATCTCCACCCAGTCCGGCGCGTTCATGTACCGCCGCTCTCTGGGCCAGTCCACGGAGATCACGGGGCAGTTCGTTGCAGGTGCGATCGAGACAATGCAGTCCCAGGGCGTCGCCGCCGTGATGAAGCATTTTCCCGGCTACGGCAACAACGCGGATACCCATGTGGGGATCGCCACGGATACGCGCAGTCTGGAAAGCCTGGAGCGTGCCGACCTTCAGCCCTTTTTCGACGGTATTGCGGCCGGCGGGAACGCCATCCTGGTCAGCCACAACATCATCACGGCGCTGGATGCCGATGCGCCTGCCAGCCTTTCCCAGGCGGTGCACCGCTATCTGCGTCTGGCCATGGGCTTTGACGGCGTGATCATGACGGACGATCTGTCCATGGACGCCATCACCCAGCGCTACGGCGCGGGGGAGGCAGCCGTGCTGGCGGTGCTGGCGGGCAACGATCTGCTGTGCTCCACGGATTATGAGACGCAGTATCGGGCGGTGCTGGATGCCTGCGCCGACGGCAGGATATCCGAGGATACCCTCAATCAGGCGGCCGGCAATGTGCTGCGATGGAAGCAGGCAATGGGACTGGACATCGGGTAAGAAAATATTGACATGCGATTTGTGCATATTGACATTTTTCTTCCCTATCTTGACATTTCCTTGCCATATATTGACAATCCTATTCCATCTGTTATAATCAAAACCGAGAATGAGACACAGCAAAGGCTGTGATTCGAAAAGGAGGAAACGAGATGAAATGGCTTAGACATTTATACCAGCCCTGCAAGGGGCTCGGCGTGGGCGGCGCAATGGTCTCCGGCAGCCGGGAGCACATTGAGCTTTCCCGCCAGGCCGCGGGAGAGGGCATCGTTCTGCTGAAGAATGAAAATCAGGTGCTCCCCCTCGCGCCGGGGAAGCGGGTGGTCCTGCTGGGCAAGGCCGGTGAGGAATACATCAAGGGAGGCGGCGGCAGCGGCGAGGTGTCCGTTGCCTATATCCGCACCCTGTTCCAGGGCTTGAAGATCAAGCAGACCGAGGGAAAGATCGCCCTTTACGACGGGCTGCATGACTTTTATGCCTCCGACCTGGCCGCCCAGACGGCCATGGGCAGAGAGCCGGGCATGACCAAGGAGCCTGCCCTCAGCGCCGAGCAGCTGAAAAAGTGCGCTGAATTCTCCGATACCGCCGTCGTGGCCATCTGCCGCTTCTCAGGCGAGGGCTGGGACCGCTCCTGCGAGATCGCGGGCAGCGAGGCCGACGTCAAGAGCTTCTGGGCAGAGGAAGACAGCCGCCGGGAGGCCGGAAAGGAGATCTTCCAGCATGGCGACTTCTACCTGTCCGACGAGGAGCGGGAGCTGGTGCGCCAGGCCAAGGCTCATTTTGCCCATGTGATCGTCACGCTGAACGTGGGCGGCATGGTGGATACCTGCTGGTTCCATGACGACGACGGCATCGAGGCCGCCGTGATGATCGGACAGGGCGGTATGGAGGGTGCGCTGGCTGCCGCCGACGTGCTGGTGGGCGACGTGAACCCCAGCGGCCGCCTGGTGGATACCTATGCCAGGGACCTGACCGACTATCCCTTCACCGGCTCTTTCCACGAATCCGCCGACTATGTAAAATACTACGAAGACATCTATGTAGGCTACCGCTATTTTGAGACGCTGCCCGCTGCCCGTGACAGGGTGAACTATCCCTTTGGCTTCGGCCTGTCCTACACCACTTTCCAGTGGGAGCCGCTGAGCTGCGCCGTGGCCGAGGATATGGTGGTGTGCACCGTGGCCGTGCGCAATACCGGCTCCCGCCCCGGCAAGCAGGTGCTCCAGCTCTATTTCTCCGCCCCCCAGGGCAAGCTGGGCAAGCCCGCCCTGGAGCTGGGCGCCTACGCAAAGACCCGGCTCCTTGCCCCCGGCCAGCAGGAGGTGCTCACCCTGACCATGCCCGTGGGCGATATGGCTTCCTATGATGACCTGGGCAAGGTCTGCAAGTCCGCCTGGGTGCTGGAGCAGGGCGACTATCATATCTACATCGGTACCGATGTGCGCCAGGTGCGCCAGGTTCTGTCCTATGGCCTGGAGGAGGACGTGGTGGCCGAGCAGCTGCATGAGCATCTGAAGCCCCGCAAGCTGGAAAAGAGAATGCTTTCCGACGGCTCCTTCGAGCCGCTGGAGCTGGGCGAATACGAGCAGCTCACCCGCCCCTTTACCCAGGCGCAGTATGAGGATTTGGAGGGCGTCACCCCGGAGGTTCGCCCGGAAAAGCGGAGCAAGCTCTGGGGCGTGGACAAGGGGATCCAGCTGGAGGATGTGGCCTGCGGCAAGGTGACCCTGGATGAATTCCTGGATGCGCTGAGCCTGGAGGAGCAGGTGTGGCTCCTGGGCGGCCAGCCCAACACCGGCGTTGCCAATACCTTCGGCATCGGCAACAACCGGGATCGGGGCATCCCCAATGTGATGACCGCCGACGGCCCTGCCGGTGTGCGCATTCAGCCTCAGCTGGAGGTCTACACCACCGCCTGGCCCACCGCTACCATGCTGGCCAGCACCTGGAACCGGGCGCTGGTGGAGGAGATCGGCACAGCAGGCGCAAAGGAACTGAAGGAAAACAATCTGGGCAGTTGGCTGACCCCGGCGATGAACATCCACCGCAGCCCCCTGTGCGGCCGTAACTTTGAATATTATTCCGAGGATCCGCTGGTAGCGGGCACCATGGCTGCCTCCATGATCCAGGGCATCCAGTCGCAGCACGTGGCGGCGACGCCCAAGCACTTCGCCTTCAATAACAAGGAGACCAACCGCAAGAGCAGCGACTCCATGGTCTCCGAGCGGGCCGCCCGGGAGATCTACCTGAAGGGCTTCGAGATCGCGGTGAAGGAGGCCGACCCCTGGATGATCATGTCCAGCTACAACAAGATCAACGGCCAGCAGACCTCCGAGTGCCATGAGCTGCTCACCGATATCCTGCGGGGCGAATGGGGCTTTAACGGCATCGTCACCACCGACTGGTGGACGCGCGGCGAGCACTGGCGGGAGGTCGCCGCCGGCAACGACCTGAAAATGGCCTGCGGCTACCCCGAAACCGTCCTGCAAGCCGTCGCCGATGGCCGAGTTTCCAAACAGCAGGTAAGAGACTGCGCCAAGAGGATTCTGGAACTGATCCTGAAAATGGAATAACAAATAGAAAGCGGAGGAATCGCCCCAAGGGGTGATTCCTCCCACCTTTTTTCATCAAATACAAACCGCCTGCCATTCAACGAACTACTATCGAAATGGCAATATTGAGGGTCGGCAAATTGCCGACCCCTACGGGTTCAGATGTTTTGACCCATTCGATCTTACCGGGGAAATTTACAAATCTTTTCACTATTGAGTTTTCATCCAAAGAATATTTTCCAAACCTCTTGATTTTGGGCCTGCAATACTGTATGGTTGATGTGTATATCAATGAAACCGGCCGGGCAGCTGTGCTGCCGGGGGTGGGCGCTTCTCATGCTGGCGGCGCACCCAGGACGGGAATGATATTGTCAGATGAAACCAGCCGCAATTTTTTATGAGCGAACAGGAGGATGAAGCGATGAGAACACGGAACCGAATTCTATCCATGCTTGCCGCCGCCGGTCTTGCAATTTGTATTATGTCAACCACAGCCTTTGCCACAGACAGCGGCGGCTGCCTCCACGATTGGACGTGGAAGTCGGATAACGACGTCCATTGGCGTGAATGCTCCAAGTGCCAGGAGAGTAGGGAGAAAGATCGCCATTTTTGGGATGGCGGCACCGTATTCGTCGCGACCAGTTGCACAGATGGTGGCAAGGAAGTATTCACCTGCGAAGAGTGCGGAAAAACGAAGATCGAGCCGCACGAAGCACCCGGACACCGTTGGGGCACTACTTGGGCAAGCGACGCCACCCACCATTGGCACGAGTGCGAGAACTCAAACTGTCCTGTGACGGATAATAGTGGAAAAGGTGGATACGCCGAACACACGGGCGGCACGGCCACCTGTACCAATAGGGCAGTCTGCGAGACCTGCGGCGTGGAGTACGGCGAGACAAACCCTGCCAACCACACCGGCACGGCCGGGGCGGATTGGCACGCAGATAACAGTGCTCACTGGAAAGAGTATGGCTGCTGCAAAGCTCGCGTTCAGACAGCCGCCCACTCCGGCGACAGCAACGCAACCTGTAGTCAGGGAGGCAGGTGCTGGTATTGCAGCGTGTCCTACTATGGAGACCACTCCTACGGTGCCTTCTCGTTTGATGAAAATAAGCACTGGCAGAAATGCATCTATTGCGATAACGTACAGAACAAGAGTTCCCATAATTTCTCAAAGCAGTTGAAGTCCGAGGCCACCTGCGTTTCTCCAGAAGTATACGACATGATATGCACCGACTGCGACTATCAGGTGGCCGTCACGCGGGGCGATCGGAATCCCGACAACCACGATCTGGTAAACCATGCCGCGAAAGCGCCCACCTGCACAGAGATCGGCTGGGCGGCCTACGACACCTGCACCCGCTGTGATTACACCACCTACGTGGAGATTCCCGCCAACTTGGATAACCACGCCCTGATCCACGTCAAGGCCCAGGCTCCCACCTGCACCAACCATGGCTGGGACGCCTATGATATCTGCCAGCGCTGCGACTATACCACCTTTAAGGAGCTGCCCGCCCTGGGCCACTGGTACGGCGAGTGGACGCCGGGCGAAGACGGTACACAGATCGCCGCCTGTAAGCGCGGCTGCGGCCACAAGGCGGCGGTGAAGTGCGCCGAGCAGGAATACACCCTGCCCATGGGCGAGGGGGAGGAAGCCTGTGAATTCACCCTCTGCCCCGTGTGCGGCCGGGTCAGCGACGGCACAAAGCTGGCGCTGGTGGAGAAGGTAACGGCCAAAGCCGTCACCCGCTGGCTCCCCGCCGGGGAGGCGGTGCTCCGCCTGGGCACCCTGGAAAACGGTGAGATCGTGCTCATCGCCGGCTTCGAATACGCCGGCCAGCTTACCCAGCCCACCGGCCAGGTCCAGTTCACCCTCCC
>ERZ857629.291-NODE-291-length-75057-cov-7.232767_pt1 | contig 75057 bp, 60 predicted proteins | sample MGYA00519700_ERZ857629 | MGnify/ENA primary metagenome ERZ857629 (study PRJEB31778, sample SAMEA3449351) | human gut metagenome | biome: human gut; feature: human-associated habitat; material: faeces | place: United Kingdom | collected 2010/2012 ... | reverse complement strand
GTAATGAATCAGGACTGTTTTTTGTCCTCGGCGTCGCCGTTTAAAAGGGAATAATGTGATGGAAGGACCCAGAGAATTGATTTTCAGAAGAATTGGCGTCCCGGCTGGAATTCGAATCCAGGTCGAGGCCTCGACAGGGCCTCATGATAGGCCACTACACTACCGGGACGACTAATCCTCCTTATTGAGATTTAGTATTTAATCCTTACTAATGTGGTTTTTAAATCGGCCCTTTCAAGACGCCAGCATGGGCAGGAGTTAAGTTGGATTGAATTAGTTGGATATACGTTCCAAATGTTTAAATTCCATGTTGGATGTATATGCCAACATCATTGAGTTGATCCAATGGAAAAGAAAGCAATCTATGTGGTGGCCATCGTCGCTGTATTGGTGGCCGCCTCCGTGGGAGTGTACGCCGTCGTAGGAAACAAGGACGACGTCGACAGCCCTGCATCCATGGAGGGTGCGGAGCTAAAGGTTCTGGGTAATGCGAACGGTGACCGTGTCATAGACAGCAAGGACATCGACGTCATAGAGAAAGCGATCGATGACGGCGTGGCTTTGAAGGATGCGCCTCTTGCCGATGCGAATAACGATGGTGTGATAGACGACAAGGACATAGAGGTCGTAAAGAAGATCATCAACAAGGAATCCGTGACCGTCTGGCACATAAACTATCATGACGTCGACGGGGATTCTACCATGGATATGGAGCGCGTATCCACCCAATATCCTGTCTCCGCCGCCATCATGACCGGGTCGGCCAACTCGTTCATTATGTGCTACATGATCGGCATCATCGACGAGATCAAGGGTGCGTCATACGGATCCAGCAACGACTCCACCCTCTTCGGGAGCACCTATCTGAACACTTCCAAGACCGTCAAGCTCGGTAAATCGTCCACCTCCATCACTTTCGAGGACGGGAAGGCGGGATCCTCCAACGTCATCGCGGAGAAAGGGGTCACATGCGTCCTCAGCGACTGGAACAGGACGTACCTTACCAACGAATCGGCCTTCGAGACCGCCGGCGTGGATGTCGTCAGGGTGGCGGCCGCCTCTGTGGACAAGGAAGTATACACCCATTCCATACTCCTCCTCGGATTCCTCTTCCAGAAGGAGAGCAGGGCATCCGATCTTGTGGATCTGTACGATTCCACCATGAAGACCATCAAGGACGCCGTCTCCACCCTTCCCGAAGATAAGAAGGTGAAGGCGGTGGCATCCTCCATGAACGGATACATCTCCTCCGGAAACTCCGATTACCAGGCGGTCCTCGATGTCGCAGGTGCGGAGTTCGGACTCGCGGATTACAGCGGATTCGGTTCGACCACCAGTATCAAGGTGGTGGACCACGGAAGCGTATTCAACACCTCCCTCTACGATTGGGACTACATCGTCCATATCAGGACCGCCCTCGGATACGGAACCTCCGCCGCCAGCGCCACGACGTATTGGGACACCTATACTTCGGCTTTCGACGCATGGTCCCACTACGGGGAGGAGGGAAGTCAGATCATGATCAGCGGTGTGGCGCCCGTGCCCGTAAGGGTCGCTTACGCCGCATATGCGATGTATGGTTCCGTCCTCGGGGAACTGAGCGAGAGCTGGGCCGACGGTGTGCACCAGACTTTCATCACCGATTTCTTCAACGGCGACAATACGAAACTGGTCGCATCGGACCTGCTGATCTGCTGCAACTCGGCTCCGGCCTGAAACCTATTACCGGGGGAGGGCCCCCGGTACAACTTCCTTTTGGGCGGACGGTCTCTATATGGGCGACAATGATGAAAGTACACAGATGAAGAAGGAATACGGCCACTACACCTTCAGGAAGGTCGTCTTCATCTCCGTCTCGATAATACTGGTATTCATCCTGTTCTGGGTGTCTCTTTGCGTAGGTACCCGGGGCCTTTCCATAGACCAGGTCTACTCTTTGTTCTGGGACCATGTGAACGGGATCGTCTACCCCACCAATTCGCAGGAGTGGTTCGACGACAGGATCGTCTGGGAGTATCGCGTCCCCCGTGCCCTGTTCGCCATAATCGCAGGTGTATCCCTGGCCGTGGCGGGGTCCGTCATGCAGAGTGTCATGAAGAACCCGTTGGCCGACCCGTATACGACAGGTGTGTCGTCCGGTGCCCTTTTCGGGGTGGCGGTCGCCATAGTGCTCGGGTTGGCCGTCGGGAGCGGAGGGATCGAAGGGATGGGCGTCGTGATAAACGCCATGATCTTCGCCATGGTCCCGGTGGTGGTCATCGTCCTGATGGCCTCATTCTTCAAAAAATCGCCTGCGTCGCTCATATTGGCCGGGGTCGCCGTATCGTATCTGTTCAATTCGCTGACGTCGCTTCTGCTGATAACGACCGATGCGGCGACTTTGCACATGGTGTACATATGGCAGATCGGTTCCTTGGCAGACCTTACCTGGGATGCCATACCTCTGACCTTCCTGATAACCTTGGCCGGGCTTCTCATAGTCCTGCCGTTGGCCAACAAGCTCAACCTCATGTCGTTGGATGACAAGACCGCCAAATCAATGGGTCTCGATGTGGAGAACCTCCGTATCCTGTGTCTGTGCATACTGTCCCTCATGGCGACGGTGGTGATCAGCTACGTGGGAGTGATAGGATTCGTCGGTCTCGTCGTCCCCCATATCGTGAGGCTCATACTCGGTTCCGATAACAAATACACCCTCCCCGCCACCGCTGCGTTCGGGGCCCTGTTCCTTCTCGGGTGCGACATCATCTCGAGGGCGATAGATGTCTCGGCGGCCATACCCGTCGGAGTGGTGACCTCGTTCGTCGGAGCCCCGATCTTCCTGTATCTGATAATCAGACAGAAGAGGACCATGTGGTGATCCCATGACCGCGGAAGAATCCACGAAATATCTGAACAGCAAGAGACGCAGCACGGTGTTCATCATCGTGTTCGTCGCCGTGATGGCGGTCCTGGCGATTTATTCCCTTTCCGTGAACAATTTCAAAATGTCGTTCTCGGAGGCATGGACCGTAGTATGGGACCGTATATGCGGAAACATACCCGACAGGGCGACCGACTACTATGGTTGGATAAGGGACTACATGGTCATGGAGCAGAGTGTCCCCCGTACCGTGGCGTCGATACTGGTGGGGGTCGTATTGGCCGTGAGCGGTGCCGTCATGCAGACGATAACCCGCAACCCTCTTACGGACCCATATACCATCGGTATATCCTCCGCCGCCATGCTGGGGTACTGCATAGCATTGGTCTACGGCGTCTGCGTCATACCGTTCATAGGGGGAGATGCCGCGACGATGGTCAATGCGTTCGTGTTCGCCCTGATCCCGTCGGCGGCCATAATATTCGTGTCGTCGTTCAAGAAGCTGAGTCCCACGATGATGATCCTCGTCGGTATCGGGATGATGTACATGTTCTCCTCGTTCAGTACATTCATCAAGTTCAATGCCAGCGATGAGAGTCTTCAGCAGATCTACGAATGGGGTATCGGGACCATGAGCAGTGTGGGGTGGGAGGATCTCCTGCCTCTTCTGGCGGCCGCATTGCTGGTCCTGACGGCGTTCATGCTGCTGTCCAAGAACATCAACGTCCTTACCGCAGGCGACAAGGTGTCCCAGAGTCTGGGTGTCGACCCCGTCCGTCTGCGCATAATATGCTTCCTGCTGATATCCGTGGCCATCGCGGTGGTGGTCTGCAATACCGGGACCATAGGTTTCGTGGGTCTCGTGGCCCCCCATATAGCGAGACTGTTCACCGGTAACGACAACAGACTTCTGATCCCGGCGTCGGCCACCATAGGGGGGATGATGGTCCTTCTGGGCGACACCTTGGTCAGGCTGCTTCCGGGAGGTCTTCCCGTCGGGGTCATAACCGCTCTGATAGGCAGTCCGCTGTTCCTGTACTTCCTGTACAGGCAGAGGAAGCACGAGAACTTCTGAGGCCTCCTCAGGGAGGCTTCGGAATCCCCCATCCGTACCACATATGGTCATCTTCCGGCCATCGGAGTTTCAAATCCGTGAGGGCTTTGGATTCGAGTAAGGTATCGGAATAATCCTTCCAGGCATAGGGGCCGATACAGTATTGTCCATCCTATCAGGACGGGGATCGAGACAGATGGGCAATGTTCCAGTCGATCCTTTTCATATATCATGTGTCCGAGGGATGCGATCACCGGATGATCTGCACTCGTATGGCTATTCGCGAGCTGTCCGAATCCGCTGCAGTAGGCGTCATATGGAGGTGATGATCCGGGAGTGCTCAGATGCGGCTCCGTCCTCGGGAGGATATCGGGTTTCTTGCAATGGTCGTTTTATTCAGTTTCCGGGCTGTATAATATAATGCCGTACATGACCCAGACGTTTAATTTCGGAGCATTACCTTTAGTTATGTCTGCGACATCGCCGCTCTTTCCGATGTCTCTGGTGCGGTCAAAGACCTTGGAGCAAATAATTGATATCGCAGGCGACAGTGCCCATCGCCTGCGATTGGTCGGGGTGCGGTAAAAGCTCACCACGAGTATTTTTTCGCCTGTTTGATCAGCATATACAGGAATAACGGTCCTCCTATGACTGCAGTGATCACTCCTACAGGTAGGCCGGTCCCTATGCATTTCGCGGCACAATCCGAACACAGGAGAAGCATGGCCCCGAACGCCGCGGATGCGGGTATCAGATATTTGTTATCGGATCCCAGGAATATCCTGGCGACATGGGGTGCTACGAGTCCGATGAATCCTATCGTCCCGGTGAACGATACGAGGGTGGCGGTCACCAGGGATACGACGATCAGTGACAGGAGCCTTATGCGTTTGGCATTCACGCCCAGGCTCACAGCGTCCTTATCGCACATAGCCAGAATGTTGAGTTTCTTGGACAGGAGCATTATGGCTACGACGCCCACGATGGCCGCAGACACCTGGAACCAGATGTTGTCCCAGGTCGATTTTCCGAGAGTGCCTATGTTCCACACATATATCTCGGACAGGGATTCCTCGGATGCGGTGAGTTTCAAGAACGTGGTCGCCGCGGTGAAGAAGTACATGACCGCGATCCCGATGAGGATCATGGTGGCGGGGGACACGTCCTTTTTGAACGTCGATATGATGACGATCATGGCCGCGGGTATCAGGGAGAATACGAATGCGTTGATCACTATGGCCGTATCTCCGAACGCACCGGGAAGGAAGCTGAATCCCAATATTATCGCCAATGCGGCTCCGAACGATGCACCTGCGGATATCCCTGTGGTATAAGGGTCTGCGAGGGGATTCTTCATGGAACTCTGCATCGCAGCTCCGCACACGCCCAATCCTACACCGACCGCGAATCCGGCTATCGCTCTGGGGAAGCGTATGTCCCATACGATCTGGTCCGTCCCTTTTCCGAGTTCCTCCGGAGGGACATTCCCCAGGATGTGGTCGATAAGGGCCTTGTACGAATCGATGAATCCTATTTCATATGCGCCCATCGACAGTTCCAAACCTATCGCTATCACCGACACGACGATGCATACGATGACGAAGGTCACCTTCTTGGATAGATATCTGTAATATGTGTTCTTGAAATGTGTCAGGGATCCGTCCGAAGAATGGTCCATATTACCACATCTCCTTCCTAGAGCGGATGATGAGGGCCAGGAATATCGGGGCCCCTATGAACGACATTACTACCCCTACGGCGATGCTGCCGGGGTAGATTATGAGTCTTGAAATGAGGTCGGCTATCAGGAGGAACGCCGCTCCGAACAGGGCGGAGGCCGGGATCAGGTATTTGTTGTCCGCTCCGATGATGGTTCTTACGATATGCGGGGATACCAGACCTATGAATCCGATTATGCCGACAAATCCCACTACCGATGCCGTCATTACGGAAAGGACTGCGAGGATGACCATCCTGAACGTCTCCGGGTCGATCCCGAGGCTTTTCGCACTCGCATCTCCCGTTGTAAGAAGATTCAGTTTAGGCGATACCAGCAGCATGAATATGGTGCCGACGATGGTTATGATGGCCATGACCGGGACATAGTCCCAGTTGACATTCTCCAGCGTACCTATCTGCCACAGGTATGCCTCCTGAAGTTTTTCGGAGGACGTCCCTATCAGAAGCAAAGTGCTGGCCGCATTGAACAGGTATGACATCGCCACCCCTGCCAATATGAGTGTGGCGGGCGACGAATGCGTGAATCTGGATATCAGTATGATGACCGCGGCGGGGACCATTCCGAATATGAATGCGTTGAGCACCAGGCCGTACATCCCGATGCTGGTGCCGAGTCCGAATCCCAATACGATCGCTACGGACACCCCGAATACGGCTCCGGACGATATTCCCGTCGTGTATGGGTCTGCAAGGGGGTTCTTGACCGCGGATTGCATCGCGGCGCCACCGACTGCCAGACATGCTCCTGCTACGATACCCACGATTATGCGGGGGAGTCTGACGTTCCATATCGCATAGTCGTCATAGAACGCCTCGGTACCTTTGGCAGGGATGTTCCCCGTCAAGTGGTCCCAGATTATCCCGTACGCCTGAGTGAAGCTTATGTCCCTGCCGCCGAGTGTCAGAGCCACCCCAGATATTATGAATATTGATGCTAGGACGGCCGTTGTGAACAGAGCCTTCCTCATGACATATCTGTGATAGTCTTCTTTCAGATCGGCCTTCCCAGCATCTTCGGTCATTCGCTCGCCTTCACGAGGTTATTCCGAAATCGGAGTCGGTCAGGACGAATTTCATATCGGTCACCTTGTATCCTTCGGAACTGAGGTTGTCTATGAAACTGTCTATGTATTCCTGGTGGACTATGTCCCCGTAATCGGCTCCGAAGACCTCCGGATACAATATCGACGCGGTGTATGCGAGCCTGACGACGGCAGGCATGTTCCCGTTGATCATGTAGTAGTTCCCATCCTTCACGGTCTGGATCGCATCGAAGTTCTCGCGGTACGTGTTGTACATGGACGAGAGGTCCGCCGACGTGTCGTAGCTGTAGTTATGGAAGTGGATGAATACGTCGACGTGGTATTTTTCGTTCAAAAGCCACTCGTCACCGTCATTGAACTTTTTGGTGGAAGTGGACCAATCGGCGACATTGTTTCCTCCGCACATCGTGGTGAGGCCGTAGAAATCGGATATGGTCCCGCTGACATAATTGGCCATCGTGGCGCACAGGCAGGTCTTCACATCGCCGCTGTCGATGGTGTTCTTCTTCTCGGTGACATACGAGATGACCTTGTCGCAGAATTTGGCGTATTCGTTGGCACTCTCTTCGAGATTCAGAAGGTAGCCCATGGTAAGTGCCACACTGATGGCCTTCATTCCGTCGGAGGAGGATATACGTATGACGTCGATGCCTGCCTCGGTGAACGTCGATTCGTTCTTGAGGTAGGCTTTGCTGGACATCGTTATGATCGCATCCACGTTGCCTATCTTGGTGACGGCATCGTAGTCCGCCACGAGGATGCTGGTACTTACCTTGGGAAGGTCCTTGAAATCGGAGAACAGGCAATAATCCTTGGTGGCCTCTCCGGTGGTCCCTACGACTTTCCCGGCCTTCACCGCACCTACCGCCTGCATGGTCAGCGCGGCGTTGGTCCCGACCACGACCGTGCGGTTCAAGGGGTAGCTGACGCTTTTGATCTCATCGCTCCCGTTCACATAATAGATGGACATGGCCTCGCGGTCTATCATCCTCTCGACCATCTTCCTGTCTTCAGAGTCGACCTTTCCGTCGTTGTTGGCATCCGCCAGGGGATAGTCGTCGGAATTCACGGTCCCGTCGAGTATCGCATCGATGGTTGCAAGATCCTCTTTATCCAGATAGTCGTCGTTGTTGGCATTTCCCATGATGGCCAGACGGCCGGTGTTGTCTGTGGATCTGTATCCTCCTTCCTCATCATTCATAAGGAGGAATGCCCCACATCCTGCCGTGATGACAATGGCTATCGCGGCTATGGCGATTATTTTAGAGTTCATTTTGTTCCATCCTTGTATTGGATATATATTCCAACTATTGGATGAATCCTCCAATTATGCTATAATGTTAAATTGTTTGCAGTTTGGGAAAAGTCATTCTCGAAAATTGGATTGATTAAAAGGGCATAATGTCGATTGGATTAATATGCCAACACTTTTATAATTTGACTGGATGTATTATCCGACTCTAAAAGGCCAGTACATCGCCTTCTGAGAAAATCGTGATAAAATGGAAAAGAAAATGACTACGATGATCGCAGCAGTTGCAGTGGTCGCCGTCGTTCTGGTCGCCGGAGCATTCGTCATCCTTAACAACGACGATGACGGGACCAAGAATGCAGCCATCGCATCACAGCTGCAGATCCGCGGTAACGCCAACGATGACTATACCATCGACGGCAAGGATCTGGATATTGTAAACGATGTTATCGCAGGTACCAAGACCTTGGCCGAGTACCCTCTTGCCGATGTCAACAACGACGGGGTCGTCAACGATGCCGACGTCTCCCTCCTCAAAGATCTCATCGACAGGAAGGACGGGACCACCGTATACGTGGTCTGTCTCGACAGGAAGGGCGATTCCACCACCGTACCGGTCACATACCCTCTCAGGAACGTCGTGCCCTACGGAACCAACATGCAGCTTCCGACCCTCTATGCGAACGGCGGACAGTATGTGGTCGGATACTTTGTCAGCAGCTATACCACTGCCGAGGCCTCCATCTCCAGTACCGCGAGGGACCTCGAAGGGAGCCAGAGGAGCATAAGCGATGCCGCATGGTCCAACTTCACCGCACTGGATGCAAGCATAAGCGGAGGTCTGGGAGCAATCCTCGTGGATTACTCCGGTATCACCCAGATAACGGAAAAGCGCATGGGCGACCTCAACGACGCCGGCATTCCGATGATCTGTTACGAATCCGCCGATGCGACCGCAGAGATCACCACCGTCCTGACCCTCGGATTCCTCTTCGGAGGAGAATGCGAGACCATGGGCGTGAAGTATGCACAGACCGCCTGGAACCTCATCAAAGAGATCAACGACAAGCTCAAGGATGTGAAGGACGAGGACAAGACGTCCTACATCTGCTGCACCATGTACATCTACATCTGCGGTGCGAGCTCCTCGTTCAACACCAGTGCCACAACCGCCGGCGGTGTAGCCTACGCCTCCCTCAACTCCGATTTCAACTCCATATACACCAAGAACTCCACGAAGATGACCAGTGTCGAGGCCCTGTCCAAATTCACGGATGTCGATGTGATCATCAACAACCGTTCGATGGATTGGGGTCTGACCGCCGAAGAGATCAAGGGCCTCGTCATCGACACCTGGGACCATAACAACAGCGGAAAATCCTCTACCGAGTATTTCGCCAAGTTCCTTGACAAGCTCGTCTATATCGACAACCTTCTTCCCGGAGCTGTGAAGCTTGCATACATGGCACATGCGATGTATGGGGACACCTTCTCCAGGGAATGGGCCGACGGAGTACTCCAGGATTACATCGATATGGGAACCCTGCCCCTCAAGGGACAGACCCTGGATACCGTCCTGGCCTACATCGACCTCAGTACCTACAACGCCGTCAAGGCCTGAACCATCTTAGCAGGGGGCCCTGCCCCCTGCACATAAGTGATAACATGACACCCGACGACGAAGGGCCGACCAAGGACGAGGTCATCAGCGAATACCATCATCTTATGGCCAGAAGGTTGATCCTCCTCCTGGTCTGCATCGTAGGGATAATCCTTTTCGTCGGATTGTTCTCCCTATCCGCATATGAAGGAATCTCGCTCTCGGACACATATCATATCATCTGGGACCATATCTGCGGTAACGAGTACGAGAAGAGGTCATTGTTCTGGTGGGCGGACAGATACATCTGGAACACCGCGATCCCGCATGCCCTCGTGGCGATAATCGCCGGTGCGTCACTCGCTGTCTGCGGAGCACTCATGCAATCTCTCATGGGGAACCCCCTGGCGGATCCGTATTCGACCGGAATATCCTCCGGAGCATGCTTCGGGGCCGTCGCCGCCATAGTCGTAGGGGTGTCGTTCTCCAGTGTTACCGGCGAGATGGGTATCGTCACCAACGCATTCATCGGTGCGTTGATCCCGGCGATGCTGATAATATTCATCTCGGAAAGGGTCCGCATGACCCCTGCCACACTGATCCTCCTCGGTACGGCCATATCGTACTTCTTCAACTCCATGATAACGTACGTCATGGTCACGACCGATGCAGACACCCTGAAGAGCGCATATCTGTGGCAGGTCGGGAGTCTCGACGGGATGACCTGGTCTTCCGTTCCGCTCATGCTCGCAGTCACGATCGTGGGTTCCGCATTCGTCATGATGGCCACGAGGAAACTCAACGTCATGTCCTTGGGAGAGAACAGTGCGATAAGCCTCGGGATCGATGTGCAGAAATTCAGGATCATATGTCTGGCACTTATGGCCGTCATGACCGCGGCCATCGTCTCCTACACCGGGATAATAGGGTTCGTGGGGTTGGTGGCACCGCATATAGTCAGGCTCGTCATAGGGTCGGATAACAAGTTCGTGGTACCGATCTCCATGGCGGTGGGTGCCTTCCTTCTCCTGTTCGCCGATTACATCGCATACCAGCTCTCCAACATACCCGTGGGCGTGGTGATGAGTCTGATCGGGAGTCCCGTCTTCTTCATACTGATCGTTCTGCAGAGCAGGAAGTCGGGGGTGATCTATTGATGTCCGAATCAGACGTCCTGCGTAAGGACTACAGGGCTTCGAACCACAGGAAACTGCTGTTCACCGTCCTGTTCGTGTCCATAGCGGCCGCGGCCTTCTTCCTGACGCTGGGTTTCGGGGTTTACGAGATCTCCGTCACCCATGCGGTGGAGGTGTTCTTCGATCACCTGTCCGGCAACATAACCGACGAGGATGGGGATTATTACGTCTGGGACGTGAGGGTCCCGAGGGCCATAGGCGCCATAGTCACCGGTGCCGCCCTTTCCGTGGCCGGTGCGATCATGCAGAACGATTTCAGGAATCCTCTGGCGGAACCGTATACCATGGGTATATCTTCGGGAGCGTTCCTCGGAGCGGTTCTGAGCATAGTCTGCGGGATATCCGTCATACCGTTCGTCACCGGGACCGCCGTCATCATGGTCAACGCATTCCTGTTCTCCCTGATACCGACGGCCATCATCGTTACTCTCTCCAAATTCAGGAAGATGACCCCTGCCGCGATGATATTGACGGGGGTCGCCGTCATGTTCCTGTTCAGTTCCATATGCCAGGTCCTGATGGTCACCGCCCCGTCGGAGAGTCTCGCGGACGCCTACATGTGGAGGGTGGGGGACATAGGAAGGGTCTCCTGGAGTTCCCTTCCCCTGATGACGGTCGCATCCGCGGTCATAATCGTCCTCCTCTACACGATGGCAGGAAAGCTCAACGTGATGTATGCAGGGGATAGGGGGGCGCTGACCCTGGGGGAGAGTGCCAGCCGCATAAGGCTCGTCACGTTGGTCCTCGTATCCTTCCTTACTGCCAGTGTGGTGAGCTACACCGGTACGATCGGTTTCATAGGACTTGTGGGACCTCATGTGGCAAGGATATTCGTCGGTTCCGACAACAGGTATCTCATACCGGCTTCCGCAGCATTCGGTGCCGCATTCATATTGTTGGCCGACACCGTAGCCAAGGTGTCCGGTGCAAACGGTCTGCCCGTCGGGGTCATCAGTTCGATAATCGGAGGACCTCTGTTCATATGGATTCTCATAAGGCAGAGGAAGAGCGCCTGGGCATGAGTCCCGGATCCCGGACGGACGTTGTATCCGTCCGGGATCTTCCGCTTCCATCGTGAAAACGCATATAGCCACAGATATCATCCAGGATGATGCTATGGCAGCAACGGTCGGCGATTACATGGTGCGTAACGTCCAGTACGTTACCCCCAACATGACGGTCAATGAAGTAAAGGAGAAGCTCATCAATTCCAACTTCCACGGCTTCCCGGTGGTGGAGAACGGCTATCTGCTCGGTTATGTCACGGCCAAGGAGCTCCTCCGCTACATGGATACGCCCAACGCCAAACTCCGTTCGGTCATGAGCAGGGGAACCCTCTGCGTGATCCCGACCATGAATATCGACGATGCCATGCGCGTCCTTTTCCGTTACGGTCTCAGGAATCTGCCCGTCGTCGACGAGGAGAAGAGGATCGTCGGGATCATCTCCAACATCGACATCGTAAGGTCCCAGATCGAGAAATCCCGTCCCGGGAAGGTCATGAACGTCAAGAACTTCATGGAACAACAGAACGGGATAACCATGAGGGTCTACAATGCGGAGATTCCCATCGACCAGATGATTCCCACCCAGAAAGAGGTCTACATGGACGAACTCATAGGGCGCCAGTATGAGATAAAGAGGGGTCTGAACGAGCCTCTGATCGTCATCAAGAGGCACAACGGATATCTCGTCGTGGACGGCCATCACCGTATAATGGCGGCCCACCGCATGGGGCTCAAGATGTTCAATTGCATCGTACTGGAGCCGAACAACATGGATGTCCCTCTGGGTCTGGAGACCACGGCGGAGAGATGGGGCCTCCATACACTGGACGATGTGAAGATAATCGAGGGTTCCAAGCATCCGTTCATGGAGATCACCACCATGCTCTTGCCTAAGGAGCAGGCCGAGAACATCAACAAGATCCTCATAGACCGTATGGACGAGAATCCCGGACCGGGTGTCCCCAGTGCATTGAGTCCCCGCATAACCAGGAAATCATCATCCAAGAAGCTGTCCTCCGACAAAGTGCCAGCGGCCAAGAAGACGGTCTCCCGGAAGACTTCTTCCAAAACGGGTGCCGAAAAGAAGGCACCTGCGAAGAAGACTGTACCTAAGAAGAAGCAGGACGGGAATCCGGGACAGTGATTCAATGTGCCAGACTTCGGTCCGGCCACAAATCCTATTTCTATATTTTTGGGTAAAGTTTAATTTTAAGACTTGAAAAGTTGGGTAAAGTTTAATTTTAAGCCTTGAAAACACTGCTCTATTAAATCTATCCATGTCAAAATCAAGTGGTCTGCGGTTTAAATTTGCTACAACAGAAGACCGAGACCGGATACCGATAGGCAGTCGGATTTAAAAATAATAGGTCCCGCCCCTTCCGGGACGGGGCGGTGTTTCTCAGAAGTCGTCCTCGTCATCGCAGGAAGGGCGGTTGACCTTCCTGGCGGCCTGGAGGAGGACCCTCTGCTCGGCGGAGGCGATGATCTTCTTGGTCCTGACGAAGGTGTCGGGGTTCAGGGAGATGCAGTCTATGCCCTGTTCCACGAGGAATTCACAGAACTCGGGGTAGACCGAAGGCGCCTGTCCGCAGATGCTGACATGGTTGCCGTACTTGTGGGCCACCTTTATGAGGTGCTTGATGGCCGCCTTTACTCCGGGGTTCCTCTCGTCGAAGTACCCCATCTTGCCGAGTATGTCGGAATCCCTGTCGCATCCCATGGTGAGCTGGGTCAGGTCGTTGGATCCGATGGAGAACCAGTCGCAGTACTTGCAGAATTCCTCGGCCATGAAGATGTTGACGGGGACTTCGGCCATGAAGTACAGCTTGAGGTCGAGTCCGCGCCTGAGGCCTACGGACTCCATCATGGCGGTGATCTGCTTGACCTCGTCGATGGTCCTGACGAAAGGCAGCATGATGTTGATGTTTTTCATGCCCATCTCGTCCCTGGCCTTCTTGATCGCCTTGAGTTCGCACATGAATGCCTCGCGGTAGCTGTCGGAGACATATCTGGAACATCCCCTCCATCCGATCATGGGGTTGTCCTCGTTGGGCTCGAAGTTCGCTCCGCCCTTCATATCGCGGTACTCGTTGGTCTTGAAGTCGCTCGTCCTGAGGGTGACGGGGCGGGGGTAGAAGGCCCTTGCCACCTTGGCCACTCCGTCGGCCAGCTTGTCGATGAGTTCCTGGGCGCGTCCCTCCTGGATGACCGCACAGGGGTGCTCTCCGATGTAGTTGGTGAACAGGAACTCGGATCTGAGGAGTCCGACGCCGTCACAGGGGAGTTTGGCGACCTCTTCGGCTTTGGAGGGCATGCTCATGTTGACCATTACCTTGGTCCCGGTGATGGGGACCTGTTCGGAGAAGACCGCTGCGGAAGCAGCGGCGGCGGGAGCGGTCTCGGTGACGACCTTCTTCTTGATCTCTCCGCGGTAGACTGTACCGGTGGAACCGTCGACGGTCACGATCTCCCCGTTCTTCAGGGTGTTGGTGGCCTCGCCGGTACCTACTACGCAGGGGGTCCCGAGTTCCCTGGAGATGATGGCGGCATGGCAGGTCATACCTCCCTCGTCGGTGACGATGGCGACGGATCTGCTCATGGCGGGGACCATATCGGGCATGGTCATCTTGGTGACGAGGACGTCCCCGTCCTTGATGACGTCGAGGCTCATGCCTACATCGTATATGCAGACCCTTCCGGTGGCCATTCCGGGGCTTGCTCCGAGACCGGAGAGGACGACGTCCCCTCCCTCGACCTGTTCCCCGGCGGAGCTGTCCTCTTTGCCGGTACCGATGGCGGTGATGGGCCTCGCCTGTACGAGGTAGACCTTGTTGTCCTCTATGCACCACTCCATGTCCATGGGCTTGTCGTAGTGGATCTCGACCTGCCTTCCGATCTCGGCGATCTCGAGAACGCGGTCGTCGGGGATCTTCTGGACCTTCTGCATGTCCACGGGGATGTCCTTCTTGACCGCTCCGCCCTGAGGTCCGCGGATGTATTTCCAGGTCTGTTTGGAGATCCTCTTGTTGGTGATGGCCATCTTGCTCTTGTCAACCTGGTATGTATCGGGGGTGACCTCTCCGCCGACCATCGCCTCTCCGAGGCCGTATCCGCCCTCCACGATGATGTTCTTGGCACCGTTGTGGGGGTCTACGGTGAACATGATGCCGGCGAACTCGGAGTTGACCATCCTCTGGACGACGACGGCCAGCTTCACATCCTCGTGGGAGTAGCCCTGGGTTTCCCTGTAGGAGATGGCGCGGGCGGTGAAGAGGGATGACCAGCATTTCCTGATCTTGTCGAAGAGGTCCTTCTCGTCCTTGACGTTGAGGTAGGTCTCCTGCTGTCCGGCGAAGGATGCGTCGGGAAGGTCCTCCGCAGTGGCGCTGGACCTTACGGCCACGAATCCCTTCTTCCCTCCGAGGAGGAGTTTGTAGTTCTCCTTGATCTCGTCTTTGAGGTCTTTGGGGATCTCGCATTTGTCGAAGAGCTCCCTGATGTTGTTGGAGGCCGCTACGAGGGTGTCGTCGGAATCGGGGTCGATCGACTTGATCTGCGCAAGGATCTTGGGCATGATCTTGCTGGTGGAGATGAAGTAGTCGTAGGATACGGTGGTCAGGACGAAGGCGTGGGGTACTGGGAATCCGGAGGAGGTGAGCTCTCCGAGGTTTGCTCCTTTTCCGCCGACGATGGGCACATCGTTGACGCGGAGCTCGTTCACATCGATAATCCTCTTGGCTGCGGTTTTGCTGTCCATATCAATCCCTTTAATCGGAACCGGTTTTCGCGGAGAACCTCTCCGTGCTCTGTTCTGTCGATTTCGATGATGAGCATATAAGGCTTTGCAAATCGGGTATTCGGGAAGGGTCTGTTTTTCATTCTTTTTTCATGTTCGGTCATGAAAACACCGTTTCCGGGAAGGTTTCCCGGGTTTTGGGCAATAATTATATTTTAATTTATTATATCTAAAAATATAATTTAAGGAGGGAATAGAACGGACCATCTCATAGGACGCAACAGGGAGATGCTGGTCTTGGAGGACCAGTTCAGGGCGGCCGGCTCCTCTTTCGTGGTAATATCCGGCAGGAGGCGTTCGGGTAAGACCACGGTCCTCATGCAGTTCATGAGGAGGCACCCGAACTCCCTGTACTTTCTGGCCAGGAAGGAGTCATCCTCCCGGAATCTTGTTTATTTCCGTAGGGCCGCCGCCGATTTCCTCGGCCGCGACCTGGGACCGGCGTCCGACGGGGATTGGAACAGGACCTTCAGAGAGATAGTGTCGCGGACGGGGGGTCAGAAGATGGTCATCATGATGGATGAATTCCAGAACATAGGCCAGAAGGACCCCACCTTCCCTGCGGTCATACAATACATATGGGATACCGTCCTGAAAGGTGCCCATGTGATGCTGGTCATCAGCGGTTCCTCCATCCCTCAGATGTCGGCACAGGTATTGGAATACGGAAGCCCTCTTTACGGGAGGCGCACCGCCCAGATAATGCTCGGGCAGCTGTCCTTCTCCAAATGCTCGGAGCTCTATGAGGCCAAAAGCGCCTGGGACCAGGTCATGTTCTATTCCGTGACGGGAGGGGTTCCGAAGTATGTGAAGACGTTCGGGGGGTATCGCGACGTCTATTCTGCCGTGGAGGGCACCGTCCTCAATCCGGACAGCTATCTTTACGACGAGGTCATGGCCTCCCTGCAGTCGGAGGTCACCGACATCGGCAGCTATGCCTCCATACTCGGGTCGATAGCGTCGGGTCATCGCAAACTGCAGGACATGGCCGACGACCTCGGTCTGAAGCAGACGGGTCTCACCAATTACCTCAAGGTCCTCATGGACACGGGTCTGGTGGAGAGGGACGTACCCGTGACGGACGACGACCCGTTCCGCAGCAAGAAGGGATTGTACAGGATCGCCGACAGGATGACCGCATTCTGGTTCCGTTATGTCTATCCGCATTCGGACCTGCTCGGAAGGGGGGAGAAGGAGAAGATAATGAATATCGTCCGCAGCGACCTTCCCTTCGATACCATGCGCTCGGCATACGTGGAGATCTGTACCGAGAAGGCCTGGGATATGGCGTCCGAAGGGTCTTGGGATCTCATCCCCGACCGCATAGGTGGATATTGGGGGAAGGACGTCTCGGCGGACATCGTCGGTATAGACTACGGTGCGGAAGCAATCCTCGTGGGGACCTGCGTCTGCTCGGAATCACCCGCAGGCCCGGAGGTCCTGGAGGACTTGAGGGATGTCGGGGGGAGACTGATGTCCGTCACGGGGGCGGGAAGGGTCGAGTATGTCGTTTTCTCGATCTCGGGTTTCGAAGGGGAATGGCCGGATGATGTGGATCTGGTGGAAGGTGTCTGAGGACGTCAGTCCGCGGTCGCAGGGTCGACGGTCTCTGTGCGGATCCTGGGGAATTTCCCCCAGAACGCAATGGCGATCAGGATGGTCTCCCCTTTCATCCCCGCATAGTATTTCTTCTCGTGTATCTGTCCCATCGCCTCGTCTAGGCCCTTATCCAAGTGGTTTTCCGAATCGACTTTCTTCAATTCCAGGATTATCGGGGTCGTCCCTTCCGCTTTGGGTATCATGATTATGTCGACTCTTCCATTCCCTTCTTCCGTTTCCGTCCTTATATTGTATCTTCTGGAGAGGGAATACATCATGGTCATCAGGACCAGCTGATAGGAATATTCGGATGTGAGGTTGAGGTAGCTTGCCCCCAGGAGGATGTGCTGAAGGGATTTCTCCATATTCTTTACATCTCCTTTCAGAACGGCGATATTGAACTTGTCGAACACCTCTGAGTCTACCGGGACCATGTTTTCGACTGCTGTCTTCACCACTCCCCTTACTTCCCTGTTCGGGATGGATACGTCGTAGAATTCATCGTCCGTGCGGACTGCTTTTAGATATCCCGACATCGTCATGAGGGAGAATATGGATTTATTGCTGGACCTGACGTCTTCGTAGATCAGGGAGTCTGAAAGACCTATGTATATGGATCTACCCATCACGAGGTCGCGGATCATTCCGAAATTCTCATCCGTCGTCTTTTCCAGAAGCCATCTGACCACGGAATCTCCTCCTGAGTTGGCCCAGTATGCATCGGGCAGGAAGCCGTTGGACACATAGTTCATGATACTGAACGGGTTGTACACATCCTTGTTACCGAAGCGATATCCGTCATACCATTCTTCGATCTCCTCGAATTTCTCAGGATGGCCGTAGTATGTGAGTATGTTCTTGACTTCCGTTTCTGTAAAACCGAAACGTTCGTCGGATCTTACAGAGAATGTGTTGTTCACGGTGATGTTGTTGATACCGGAAAAGATGCTTTCCTTAGCTACCTGCATCACTCCGGTCACATATGCCATCTGCACGTCCGGATTGTTTTTTAATATCGGCTCGAGGAATCCTCCGAGGAAGTCCAGGATAGGCCTGTGCGATTCCGATCCGAATGAATCAGATACCGCGCGGTCATATTCGTCTATGAGGACTATGACCTTCTTCCCATGATACATCCTGAGCATGGAGCATAGCATAGGTATGCACATCTGCATCTGGTCCGGGGAGATGTCCATCCTGAGGATTTTTTCGAATAAGGCCTTTTTATCATCGTCCGTCTTATCCGAGTCCAGTAGGTATCTGAACCTGTCGAAGATGCCGTATAGGGTCACTCCGATCTTCTCGATGAAATCCTCATATGTCTGATTGGAGCCGGTTTTGGCATTGCGGAGGTCCATGTGTATGACGGGGAACGAGTTCTTGTATCCATCCAGTTCTGGGTGTTCGGATATGGCAAGACCGTCGAACCAGGTGTTTCCCCTATAATTAATATTGAAATATGCGTCGATCATGCTGAGATTCAGCGTCTTGCCGAATCTCCGGGGGCGCGTGAATAGGTATATCCCGCCGATATCTTCGTCGAAGATGTCCTTGATAAGAAGGGTCTTGTCGACATAGTAGCAGTCTTCCTCCCTGATACGTGCGAACGAGTACCCCCCAGTATCGATCTTCTTCACGAAGAGGTCGAGGGCCGGTGTATTCATAAATATGATCCATAAGGGGAAATGCCGTGCAGGATGTCAGCCATCCCGTTTCCGGATATGCCGTGTTCCGATTAAGTATGTCCCGGAAGGCATTATATTAGGCTTACCGAAAATTTATCTTCGAAATTCGTAAAATTCGTCATGAACATAGTAAAATCAGCAATTCTTTAGATGATTTAATTCTAAAACACCATTATAAATTTGCGATTTTCGTAGAAGATATACAAGGGTTTAAATCCAATGGGGAAATGCCTTCATTGGTTGTTCTAATGGACACAGAGATATGTTGGCACGGAAGAGGAGGTCAGGGTGTCGTCACCGCGAACGAGATCCTCGCCGAATCTGCCATATATTCCGGTAAGTATGTGAAGGCATTCCCCGAGTTCGGTCCGGAGAGGATGGGAGCACCCATCAGGGCTTTCTCCAGGATCTCCGACGGCCCCGTCAGGGTCCACACCCAGGTCTACGAGCCAGATATTGTCATCGTCATCGATCCCACCCTCATCGGGAAGGTCGACGTGGCCAAGGGTCTGAAGAAAGGCGGTTTCATTCTCGCCAACTACGAGGGGACCCCCGCGGAGCTTCAGAAGGCCATCGGCACCACCGCCGAGTGCCACTCTGTAAATGCGTCCAAGATCGCTCTCGAGGAGATCGGAAAGCCTCTCGTCAACACTGCGATGCTCGGAGCGCTCATCAAGATCCGTCCTATCATCACCTACAGCGAGATGGAGGACAACATCACCGACAAATTCACTGGCAAACTCTCCGACAAGCTGATCGTGAAGAACCTGTCCGCCCTCAAGAGGGCCTATGAGGAGGTCGAGTAAAATGGTAAACATGGCAGGATACAAGGACATGGTCATCGGAAGCCGTGTCATAGAGCCCGGAAACTCCGAGGAGTTCCACACCGGAGACTGGAGGTCCACCGTACCTATCATCGACCAGTCCCTCTGCATCGACTGCATGACCTGCTGGATCTACTGCCCCGACGATTGCATCCTTGTAAAGGACGACAAGGTCACCGGTATAAAGCTGACCCACTGCAAGGGCTGCGGGATCTGCTCCAAGGTCTGTCCCAAGAAGGCCATCACCATGAAGGAGGATATAGAATGAGCAGCAAGGTCGGTAAGGACATCGCGATCAACGGGGACGGAGCCGTCGCTCTCGCCTGGAAGCAGATGAACCCCGATGTCTGTGCGGCATACCCCATCACCCCTCAGACCATCATAGTCGAGGATTTCGCCAAGTATGTCGCCAACGGAGAGGTCTCCACCGAGTTCGTGGACGTGGAATCCGAGCACTCCGCCCTGACTCTGTGTACCACCTCCTGCGCCGCAGGGGCCAGGACGTTCACGGCCACGGCGTCCCAGGGACTCGCATACATGTGGGAGATGCTCCCCATCACCGCATCCATGAGGACCCCCGTCATGATGGCCGTCGCCAACAGGACCGTCAGCGGACCCATCAACATCAATAACGACCACGGTGACGTCATGTCCGCCAGGGACACCGGTTGGATCTCCCTTTTCAGCGAGAACGTCCAGGAAGCCTACGACATGAGCATCCTCGGTCCCAAGATAGCCGAGAATCCCGACGTACAGCTCCCGGTCCTCGTCAACCTCGACGGATTCATCCTGACCCATGCCATCGAGAGGATGACCCCTCTCGAGAGCTCCGTGGTCAAGGAGTTCGTCGGTCCGTTCAAGCCGGTACACCCTCTGCTGGATGTCGACCACCCGACCACCCACAACCTGATGGACGGTCCCCTGTTCTACTTCCCGCACAAGTACCAGATGGTCATCGCCATGGAGAAGGCCCTCGGTGTAGCCCAGGACGCCTTCGACGAGTTCGCGGAGATCTCCGGAAGGAGGTACCACCTGGTGGAGGAGTACATGTGCGACGACGCCGACACCATTGCAGTGGTCCTCGGGTCCTCCTTCGGTACCATGAAGGAGGCCGTCGACAGGCTCAGGGCCGAGGGAATGAAGGTCGGAGTCTGTATGCCCCGCGTCTACAGGCCTTGGCCCGCGGAGCAGCTGGCGAAGATCATGAAGGGCAAGAAGAACATCCTCGTCATGGACAGGCATCTCAGCGTCGGTTCCTACGGACCGATGTTCCCCGAGGTCTGCGCCGCGGCGACGCTCAACGACAAGATGCCCCGCATGTTCAACTTCGTATACGGACTCGGAGGAGCGGACACCCAGGTCTCCGACTTCATGGGCGTCTACAAGCAGGTCCTCGAAGGCAAGGCCGACAAGGTCAACTTCGTGGGGGTGCACGAATGAGCGGATTATCTCTCAAGGAACTCAACAAGATCCCCGTCAGGCTTGCGAGCGGGCACAGGCTCTGTGCAGGATGCGCCGAGTCCATCATCGCAAGGCAGATCCTCATGGGAACGGAGAAGGATGTGGCGGTATCGGTGTCCACCGGATGCTTCGAGGTATCCACCACCATCTTCCCGTACACCTCCTGGAACATACCCATGGTCCACACCGCCTTCGGGAACGGTGCGGCCGGCGCGGCCGGACTGGAGACCGCCTACAAGTCTCTCAAGAGACAGGGCAAGATCGACAAGGATATCAAGTTCGTCAACTTCGCAGGAGACGGTGCCACCTACGATATCGGACTCCAGGCCCTTTCCGGAGCAATGGAGAGGGGGCACGACATGATGTTCGTGTGCTTCAACAACGAGGCGTACATGAACACCGGTATCCAGAGGTCCTCCGCTACCGAGAAGGGTGCGTCCACCACGACCTCCTGGAACGGTGCCGAGTCCTACGGAAAGAAGGAGTACCCCAAGGACATGACCGCAGTCATGGTTGCCCACAACATCCCTTACGTGGCACAGACCGCCCCCTATGCATGGAGGGACATGGTCACCAAGGCCCGTAAGGCGTTCGAGTGCGGAGGACCTTCCTTCATCAATGCCATCTCCCCCTGTCCCAGGGGATGGAGGTTCGCTCCCAGCGACACCATCGCCATATCCAAGCTGGCGGTCGATTGCTGCGTCTGGCCTCTGTACGAGGTCGTCGACGGGGAGTACTCCCTGTCCGCAGACAGTCTGAGGATCGCCGACGGAAAGGCGGAGAAGAAGCCGATCACCGACTGGTTCGATTCCCAGGGCAGGTTCAAGCACCTCAAGGATGAGAGGTGGGCCCCTGTCGTCGAGGAGATCCAGAAGGATGTCGACAAGAAGTGGGAGAAGCTCCTGAAGCTTTGCGGACTCTGATAAAACCATTCAAAAGGGCCTGCCGCGGGCCCTTGACCGCGGCGATTTTCCATATCATATCGTCATATCTGGCACATTGCATACGGGACTTAACTTCCCGTATGTCGTCTACGATCCCATGATGTCCTGCGGAGTCGACACCATCGACTTCCTTTTCATTCCGGATCCAAAAAATGCAGGGACGTTCAGTTCACTATAAGACAAAGGATGAATCCTATTACGGCTCCGGAAAGTGCGGTGACGATGTTGTTGCCGTATTTGGAGATCCTTCCTTTGTTCTCCCACACCGCCCCGACAACGCTGTCGAGGAGGTTACCGACCATTCCGCATACCCAGACTATCAGGATCCTCCAATCCAGGCAGTGGAATACGAGGGCATATGACAGTATCGCGAATACAAGGGACGTGATGGCCGAACTTACAAGACCCAGACGGGATATTCCACCGTTTATGCCGGGCTCGGTCTTTTTCAGAGTGGTTATCATCCATACGTCCTTGTCGAAAACCCCTATCTCGCTGGATGTGGTGTCGGCTACAGATACGGCGATGGCGGCGAGGAAGGCCACTGTCAGATAAGGCGAGGCCCCTCCGTCGTCTATGAAATACACGACCGATACGATGGTCGGTATCAGACCTACGCCCAATATGTTCATATGGCCTCTTTCGCCGGCCTTTCCTTCCTGAAGGCCCATGGCCTTCTTTTTCTTTATCTTGGTGAATGTGGCGGCGAACGCCATCATGGGGAACAGCATATATGCTGCGAACCACCAGAAATTCCCGCAGTAAGCTATGATCACTGCGGATATGAAAGATGCCAAGATCCCTGTGTTTGTCAGGAATCCTTTCTTATACGCTACCAACAGCAACACTGCAGCTACGCATATCGCCAGCAGTGTACCGGTTAACGTATCCATGGACCTGGCATATTTTTAAAATATATAATGGGGCAGGTTTTTCCCCTTTGTATCAGCGTACCTTTTCGAGAAGTCTTGTGGCATCGGCTATGCATTGGGCCCTGTCCGTCTGAGGCAGATACATGACCTTGCCTTGGGGGTATAGGGTGACTTCCATCCTGTTCCACTCGAAAACGAGCAGCATCTCATCCCTTTCCTTGATGGTGCAGCCTTCCTTCTCGATCACATCCGCAGCATGTGCCAGATCTATGTCCAGGATATCTGCGGAGATGGCCATCACCGCTTTTCCTCCGCATAGACGGGCGGTGGTGAACCTCATCTCAGGGACCTCAGGAGTGCGGCGGATTTCTCATGGAATTCCTCCAGAGACGCCATATTTATCATCATGTAGTCGCAGAGAGCGATAACCTCCCCCACGCCCCACGAAAGTTCTCTGGAGTCGCGGGTATCGAACTCCTCTTTATTGTGGGGGGCATCCTCCCTCGCCCTTTTGACCAGTCTGTCATATCTGACGGAGGGGGCCGCATGGACGGCCACGATGCGTACGTCCGCTCCAAGGGAGCGGAACGACCTGACCTCATCCATGCTCCTGCATCCGTCCACTATGAAGATGTCGCCGTACATCCTTTCGATGGCCCTCTTCGCCCAGATGTCGGTCCCATGGATCTTCCTCTCGCTACCGGCGAACTGACCGACGGTCATGCCTTCCTTTTCGGAACCCGATGCGGCGTAGGCCTCTCTCACCACGTCGCCCATCCTGACGAACGGCACACCTGCATCTATCCCGGCGGAGAGGAATTCCTCTTTGCCGGCTCCGGGCATCCCGGTGACGACGATCATCTTCATGGTATCAGATCAGGTTGTCCGATATGTTCAGGAGTATGCGGTCGCAGTAGACGCATCTGAGTCTCGGAGGGTTCCTGTTCTCTACGAAGAACTTGGGGGAGACGGGCTCTCCCTTGTTCGTTATGCAGTTGGGGTTGCTGCATCTTACCAGACCGACGACCTTGTCGCCCAGTTTCACGTCGAATTTCTCCGCCACATAGTAGTCGCGGATGATGGATATCGTCGCCTCTGGGGCGATGAGGGCTATCTTGGAGACGGTGGTCTCGTCGAGCTCCATGTCCTCGAGTTTCACGATGTCCTTCCACTTCTTGCTTTCCTTCGTGGTGGGGACGTGCATCCCTATGCTGATCCCGGAGTCGATGTTGTTCTCGTTGACTCCGAGGATCTTCAGCACGTTGAGTGCCTGTCCGTTCTCGATATGGTCGATGACGGTGCCGTTCCTTATCGGCGGGATCTTGATCTCGGCTATCTCCTTCATATGTCTCCCCCCAGAATGGCGCAGAGGATGGCCATCCTAACCGGGACCCCGTTGAACGCCTGCTGGAAGTATCTGGCGTGGGGTGTGGAATCGACCTCGGTGGCGATCTCGTTCACCCTCGGCAGGGGGTGCATGACGATCATGTCGTCCTTGGCGTTCCTCAGCATCGCATTGTCGATCCTGTAGGTGCCTGCGACCTTCTGGTACTCGGCAGGGTCCGGGAACCTCTCCCTCTGGATCCTGGTGACGTAAAGGACATCCGCGTCGCCTATGACATCCTCGAGGACGCTGGTCTTCCTGGGGACACAACCGTTCCTCTTGAGCCTGTCCACGATGTCCTGCGGCATCTGGAGGGACTCGGGGGCGACCAGGGTGAGCTTCACCCCGAAGTTGGTCAGGGCCTGTGCGAGGGTATGGACCGTGCGACCGTACTTCAGATCTCCGACCATGGTGACGTTGAGGCCGTCCAGGGAATCCTTCGCCTCCTTCATGGTGAAAAGGTCGAGCAGCATCTGGGTCGGGTGGGATCCGGCTCCGTCTCCCGCATTGATGACAGGGTTCTCGGATACGTCGGCGGCGAGTCTCGCCGCACCCTCGAAGGGGTGCCTCAGTACGATGACGTCGCAGTATGCGTCGACCATCCTGATGGTGTCAGCAAGGGTCTCCCCTTTCGCTATGGAGGTCATGGACATCTCGGAGACGTCGATGACGTCGCATCCGAGCCTGTAGGCGGCGCTCTCGAACGAGAGCTTGGTGCGGGTGGAAGGCTCGAAGAACAGGTTTCCGAGAATCTTGCCGTCGAGAGCGCGTTTGACTTTCTCTCCCCGGGCATAGGGGACCATCTTCTTCGAGAGGTCAAGAATGTACTCTATCTGGTCCTTGGTCAGGTCCCGGATAGATACGAGGTCCTTGTCGTAAAAGTCCATGATTCACAATAGGCAACATAGATATTAACCCTTAGTCCTCGGAGAATCCAGATGTCCGTCCCATCGGGTGCGTCATATAAAGGTGCGGATGTTTTCAGGACCGGGTGTCCGGCATTCGGGGAGCCAGGCGGCTCTGCGGGACCCTGTCCGTCGGAGCGACCTACTTATATTGATGAACGATAGCGGGTCGTATGCTTGACGTTGTGAGCAGGTCCCAAAGGGGAAGGGTTTGCGAATACAGGAAAGGGGACGGGTGCATCAGGACGCCTTTCGTCCTCAAGACCGGTGCCGCCGGAGATACCGGCATAACCGCAGGTGACGACGGAAGGACCGTACGCATCCTCGGTTCCTCCGTAGACGTGGATCCCCGCCTGCTCACATCCGCCGCCTCCGGGATCCCGGCCCAGCCGAGGACCAGGGGCGGGATCACCGTCCTGAGGCTTCCCGTGAGCGGTGACGAGATCATCCCCGACGACTCGGAGGTCGTGGTGGTCCCCAACGCATTCGATGTGAAAGGCGATTTCAGAAGGATGGTGGACCAGGTCATGAAGGCGAGGAAGGCCGCCGGTTTCGGCAGGGTCCTTGTGATGCTCGGCATAGCCGAACCTGCCAATCTGGCACTTCTGTCCTACATGGGGGTGGACGTCGTGGACGACTCCTTCTGCAGGGCGGCCGGGATAAACGGGGTGTCCCTCATCCCCGAGGGGAACGTCGCATCGGACGAGGATTGCTCGGAGGACAACGTCTCCGAGTTGGACAGGGAGGCCGCCAAGGTCGCCCGTTTCATAGGCGCCGGCAGGCTCAGGGAACTCGTGGACCAGAGGTCCTTCTCCTCGGCGGACGAGGTCGCCGCCCTCAGGATATTCGATGCGGAAGGTTACGGGTATCAGGAGGAATGCTGTTCCACGACCGGATGCAGATTCTCCTGCAACACCGTTCAGGCCCTGAGGAGACCCGACATAGCCAGATATCAGAAGGTCCTGTCCGAGAGGTATGTCGTGCCTTCCCATAAGAAGGTCCTTCTCCTCCTCCCGTGCTCCGCCAAGAAGCCTTACCACACTTCGAAGACCCATAAGCTGTTCGCCTCCGCGATACACACGGCATCCCACGACACCCTGGTGCATGAGGTCATAGTGACATCCCCTCTGGGTATCGTCCCCAGGGAACTGGACGCGATGTACCCTGCCAACTCCTACGACATACCCGTGACCGGGGAGTGGAAATGCGAGGAGAAGGCCACCATCAGGAGGATGCTCAAGGAGCTCCTGGAGAAAGGACATTACAAGAAGGTCGTATGCCACCTCGGAGAGGATGCGGAGCTCGTGGAGGGTCTCTGCGACGGTATGGTGGAGACGGTCGTCGGAGACCCGGTATCCCCCAAATCCTTGGAGAATCTGGATAAGGCCCTCAGGGACGCCACCAAGGGCATGGAGCCTGTCGACTATCTCGTGGACCGCAGGGAGGCCATCCGTTCCGTCCTCTCCTTCCAGTTCGGTAAGGATGTTGCGGACGCGATCATGGACGAGAACACGTACGGGATAGGGAAGTTCCCCTATTGGAAGGTCTTCCGCGAGGACCCGGAGAACAGACAGAAGAAGACCCAGCTGTGCATGATGTCCCCTGAAAGGGGGATGTTCTCCCTCACCATGGACGGTGCGGAGATCATCGCAGGCATGGGTAGGAACATCGTAGAGATGCAGGACTTCGAACTGAAGGGGAGTCTTTTCGCCGTAGGGGTGGATAAGGCGGACCACGGCCTCCGTATAGGCGATGAGGCTATCGTAGTATGCGGAGGGAAGGTCAGAGGTGTCGGTGTAGCCGCCATGTGCGGTGCGGAGATGGAGCAGATGAAGAGGGGCATCGCAGTGAAGATGCGTCATTCTGGCTGATATCTCAGATTCGGAAAAAACCGTCAGATTCGGTCAGATTCGGTCACCCCTCCCCATTTGGCTTAAATAGATTCCTGGGAATCGAGTAATTAGAGGAAAAAGAGAGCATCCCCCAACCAGTGCTCCTAACCTCGGCCCGCGCCCACATCCATCCATCCCATTTTCCCGCGCGGGTCAATCCCCTTTCTTCACAGGGTCTTTCAACGCACATCCATCTTCTTCCGCATCTCCGTTCAAGATGGTTTTCAGAGGCATACTGCCTACAGGTCCCGTCCGAAGAACGAGGACAGATCGATCTGGGTCACAGCCTTCTAAGTCCGAGCATGGCCGTTATCGCGGATGACAGCATGGCCGTATATGCTCCGATCCCGGTAGAATAGATGTAGTTCCATCCGACCTCTGCGCAGAACATCACGACCAGTGCGGCGCAGACTATCCCCAGGGGGAAGACTGCCGAACGGGGACCTATACCGAAAGCGAAGTGTACCGTCAGAAACACTCCGATGACGACTATGGCCAGAGGAACGAAGCAGAAGACGTCCGAAGCCCTTCCGATATCAGGTCCGTCCATGACCAGCCCCAATCCGGATATCCCGGGGCTGAGCCATTCCAGGAACAGCGATACGACCATTGTCAGAGACAGGGCGATCCCCGCCACGACGGTCACCTCGTGTTTAACGGCGCGGGTGCTGGAGGAAGTCCGGACAGGGTCGTCGGTCGGTTGCTCTTCGCAGAGGGAATCCCTCAGTCCCCTGCCGATCCTGTATCCGCACTCCTTGCAGACGGAGGATCCGTCCGGCAGCATACAACCGCACTTAGGACAGAACATGATATCATCTGCCGCATGTAGTTAGGTAGATAAAACCCGTTCTTCGACATATCTTACTCGGGTTCCTCTGAGAACTCCTGTTCCGCACTCTTCCTCATGAACCATATCCCGACGGCCAGGCCTATGACGAACATGACGGCCCCGGCCAATATGTGAGTGATGTTCTCGGCATCCCCCACGGATGTTATGATCAGTGTTACGAGCGATCCGACGGTCAGTCCGAAGATCAGGAAAGAAGTGCTCCTGTGGTGGTGCTCCAAGGCATAGTGGACGATCTTGGAGAATCCCAGCAGTCCGACCACCGCTCCGGCGGCCATGGAGACGAGGAACGCCCCGTCCAGGTTGCTGATCGTGTCGGTGAACAGGGTGAACAGTCCGAATACGATGAGGATGGTGGAATGGCTGATCCCGGGCATCATGGCCGATATGGCCACCACTATGCCCACGACGAACATTATGACCATCCCGGCGGCGTCGTGTCCCAGGATCACGTCGTCGCTGCCTCCTGTGAAGTACATTATGAGCATGGAGCCCATTATCACGAATCCTATTGCAAGAGCGGCCCAGTTCGCCCTCGTCCATGCGCTCTCCCTGGGTTTTGTCATATGATAGACGGCGGGTATCTGTCCGGCTATGAGTCCCGCGAAGAGGAACTGGCACTCCGTCGGGTACTTGTCCATGGCACCCGAGAGTATCTTCGCGGAGACGAGTGTACCGATCAATATACCGATAAGAAGGAACAGTATGAACCAGAAATCCTTCCTGAGGTAGACGCGCAGGCGTGCGACGTCGCGGACAAGACGTTCGTATATGCCGAAGCAGACGCATATCACCGCTCCGCTGATACCGGGAAGCATCGATGCGATACCGACGACTATGCCGACGAGTATCTCTTTCACCGCCTTTGCGCGAGATTCCATATGAGGATTGACAACCTTAAGTGTGTATATAAAGGGTGGTAACGGGTTGAGAAGTAGGGTTGACGACAAGTTGGATAATCAATCCAACGGGTTTTTATAGGAATTGGACGTATCATCTGTTGATATAAGTTGGGGACATAAGCCGCATCTAAACGGTCTCCGGGGGAATTTGAGATACACATAATGGAAAGGTATCTTCCGTTGGAATGGTGCATCATCTGGTTCTTGGTGATGATCCCGTTTGTGGCGGTAGGTGCTAGGAAGATAATCAGGATCATTCGTGAACATCCGGAGCAGAAGATGACAGTGGCTCTTTCCGGGGCCTTCATCTTCCTCCTGTCATCGCTCAAGCTTCCGTCAGCCACGGGCTCGAGCTCCCATCCTACCGGTACCGGTCTGGCCGTAGTCCTTTACGGCGTATGCGCCTGCTCGGCCCTATCCCTGACCGACGACAAGGCGGTGGATGCAGCATTGGACTCCGCGGGTCTGTCGGAAGCCTCCAGGGGAATATACGGAAAAAGTGCCAGACGTGCGAAGGACATCGCCAATATAGGTATAGAATTCTTCTACGGCGCTCCCGAGAACTGCATGATAAGGTGCATGGAAGGGAAGGATGTGGTCCTTCTGTGCGACCCAGCCATGGTGGACGTCGCGGTGTGCGGTGTCGGTTTCATGGAAAGGGCCGGTTTCGGGAAGATGCCTGTGAAGGTCCTTCCCGAAGTGTCCGGATGAAGGGGCCTCGGGACGTCGGGAGAAACCCCCGTGTCCCGAGGACGTTCATTTGTTGAGGTGGTCGACTACGCCCGTATAGGTCTCCGACCAACCCTTCCAGATGTTGGGTTTGTCGTCCTTGACCTCCAGGTCGTCCAGCAGGAAGAACTTCCCGTGTAGGTTCTCGGCCAGCATCTTGGGGATGTCGTTCTTGGTGTAACCTAGACCGGAGTCTATCACGATCCAATCCGAATTAGGTATGTTCACCATCTTGGATATCTCCAAGGCCTCTTTGATGGGGTCCTTGTAGCTATCCATCGCCTGTGTCGCCTTCCCGTCCGTTATCAGGACGATGTGGCACTTCTCGTCGGGATGCTTCAGGGTGTAAGGCATCATGTATTCGTACACCTTGATCAGCGCGGCGCTCAGAGGTGTCCCCTGCCCCACGGCTATGGCATCGATGATCGGTTCTAGCTGCTCCACTGCCCTGGTGGGCTGAAGGATCAGGTCTATCCTCTCCTCGTTGAAGGTCATCAGACCGACCCTGTCCCTCTTGACGTAGTGGGTGCTCAGCATGGATATCATGGCCGCCTTTACCTTGCTCATCCTGTTGCGGATTATCAGGGAACCGCTAGTATCGAGCAGGAACAGGAACGTGGACGATATCTGCTTCTGTCTGACCTTTTCCCTTATGTCCTGTTTCTCCAGTTTCACTCCGTCGTCGCCGGGTTTCTGGCGCTTCTGCTGGTAGGGTGCGGCCGCCCTGATGGTGGCATCGAAGGCGATGTCCGGGTACCCTCCGTTGGGGACGCGGGATTTGATGTACTTCCCGTTACGGTCCGTACTCTCCACATAACGTCTTTTCGCAACGTCGTCCCCTGAGAAGGAGCCGTTGCTGTCCTCCGCCTCCAGAAGGTCGATGGCCTCGAACGTCTCACCGATGGTGGCGACGACATCCTCCATATCCTCGGATTTGATGAAGGCCTCTCCGGAGTTGACCTGTGCCACGGTGACGTCGTTCTCGTTCATCCCCTTGACGATCTTGGATTCCGTGGTCTCGCCCTTCTCGTCGTGGATGAATCTCTTTATCCCTCCGAGGGGGTTGTATCCGGTCTCCAGCGGATTGTACTGTTTCTTCTCCTTCCTCACCTGACGTTTGGTGCGCCTGTGTTCCAGACAGAGGAGCGCCGCCTGTGCGGTATCGGTGTCGGTCACGCGCTTCCTTCCGGCCAGGGCGGCGAGTGCCAGAGCCGCCTGTGCGGTGGAGATGGCGCCCCTGCATCCCTTCACACCTATCGCCTTGCAGATCCTGGCTATGTTACGCATCTGCTTCTGGGATATGTGTACCTGTGGCAGGAGTTTCCTGGCGGCCTTGACGGCCTTGGCCTGCTCCCTGTCGTCGGCCGCGAAGTCCCTGCTTTCGGAGAACGTCCCGTCGTAGAAGGACAGGTTCCTCCTGATGACCTCCTCGCATTCGTCCGATTCCTTGGGTTTACGCATGGTGACGCACATGTCGAAGCAGTCCAGGACGTGCTTGTCGATGTACTTCCTGTTGGAATTCATGCTGGCCAGTACGGTGGTGTTGCACTTGTACGAGGTCGAGATGTTCTCCCTCTCGATGTAGACCTTCCCGTCGCGTACGTCGTTGAGCATGGCGGTGAGGACGTTCGCATCGAACAGGTCGGCGTCGTCCAGATAGAGGTAGTTCCGGTTAGCCCTCATGAGGAGGCTCTCGCCCAGTTCCACGCTGCCGGTGGCTATGGCGAGCTCCAGGTCTATGGCCCCGAACAGTTGCTCGTCGGTGACGTTGAGGGGGACGTTGACGACCTTCTTCCCCGGGTCTATGCCGCATACCGAACGTGCCAGGGCGGTCTTTCCGGTCCCGGACAGGCCCTTGATCAGGACCGCCTTTATGTGCGGGTTCACGGCAGCGCACAGCAACGCGGTCTTGGCGGTCTCGTTTCCATAGATGGCGGAGAACGGAAGGCTGTTGCCGTTCACATTCTGGCGAGACATTCCGTGACCTCGCTCTCGTCGAACTTGGTCTTGTCGAAAGCGTTCCTCTTGATACGGTGGGCGAGGACGAGTGCGGCGACGTCCTTCATATCGTCCTTGGTGATCTCCTTCCTTCCGGCGAGGGCGGCGTTGGCCCTGGCGGCGCGGATGAGGGTGATGTCGGACCTGTGCCCCTCCATGCTGAACTTCATCGACAGCTTGGCGGCCATGGTGACCGCATTATCGTCCACGGGGATCTCGGTTATGAGTTTCCTGGCCTGTTCGATCTGTTTGGTGAGGGCCTTCAGCTCGTCCTTGCACGAGTCGACGTAGGCCTCGGGGTCGGCGTCGAAGGCGAGCCTCCTCTTGATGACCTCGGTCCTGGTCGTTATGCTGTCCTCTCCTTCGACCTCCACGGACAGTCCGAACCTGTCCAGCAGCTGGGGTCTGAGGTTCCCTTCCTCGGGATTCATGGTACCTACGAGGACGAACTTCGCGGGGTGGGAGAACGACACCCCCTCCCGCTCTACATAGTTCACTCCCATGGCGGCGGAGTCCAGAAGCAGGTCGATGATGTGGTCGTCCAGCAGGTTGATCTCGTCGACGTAGAGTATGTTGCCGTTGGCGGATGCGAGGACCCCGGGTTCGAATTTCTTCTTTCCTGTCTTTAGCACATATTCGAGGTCGAGGGTACCGGATACCCTGTCCTCGGTGGCGTTGAGCGGGAGTTCGATGACCTTCATCGGGACCTTGACGGTCTCTAGTTCCTCGCCGGCCGCGATCCTTGCCTGACAGTCTGCGCAGAGCCTCTTGGGGTAGCGGGGGTCACAGCGGTATGCGCACCCTTTCACGGCGGGTCTTGCGGGCAGGAACTGCGCCATAGACCTCACGGCCGTGGATTTGGCCGTACCTTTCTCCCCTTTGATGAGGACCCCTCCGATGCTGGGATCCACGACGTTCAGAAGCAATGCCCTTTTCATTTTATCCTGTTTCACGATACGGACGAACGGGAACAGTGTCTGCATCTCTGCCATTTCAAACTCTCTCTCCTTCAACGGCGGAAGGCTGGCCACCTTCCACTCATGTCATTGGAATCGGCCTGTCACTATAAACAATATCCGTTAATATGCGTTAATGGATATGTGCGGAAATACTTCGTCACATGTGCCTATGTAATTATTACAATCGGAAAAATCCGGATATTTTGTACAATTGTATTAACGTGCATATATTGAGAGAAGGCATACTATCCTGTTTGTTACAAGTCTTATATATTGACATAATAATACGTTATCAAACCCATTCTTTGTAGAAGATTCGGAGGGATGTATATCAAAACAAAATATTCGGTGGCGATGGCTTTTGTCGTCGCCCTATGCATGGTCATGCCGTCTGCGGCGGTGTTCTCCTCGGACGGAGGGGATGCCGAAGCGGTCGGTCCTGTGACCTATGAGTATTCGTCAGACCCGGCCTCCTGGCCGTCGCTTTCAGATATAGATCTCGGTTCTATTGCCGGTTTCGATCCGTCGGCCATCATAGGCTCCATCGAGATCGAAGGCAAGGGCAACGGAGAGATCATAAAACCGTCTGAAAAGATAGAGACCGTCATCGAGGTAGGCCCCGACAGCGAGAACAACGTGATGGAGGGGAAATACGTATTCTATTCCGATGGACAGGTGCGCGTCGCCGACGGTTACGTGCTCATATTGTCTGCTGCGGATATCTCCGTAACTGCCCAGGGATCCGTAGTATTCGTTTTCGAGAAGGGCGCATCGGTCGCCGTATCCCTCGGAAGCATCCTGGATATGGACATAGGATTCAACATCTATACTTTCAAAGAGAAGACCGAGATATCCTTGGATGGGACGTATTCCTCCAATGGATCGGAGGGGTCCATCGGGATGGCCTTCTCGGAGGGGACCGTCATCAAAGTCGGCGACACGTCTGTGAAGGCCGTCAAGGATAACTCCGTCGGATTCAACTATTCGATCTCGTCCTTAACGCCCTCTCTTACCGTGAGCGGTGCCGTATCGTTCACCATCGGAGGGATCGAGATAACCTATCCGACCGGAGAGGACACTTCCTATACGGTCTCCGTATCCGGAGACGGAAGCGTGTTGGTCAGTTATGGGAACCCCACGACAGTCCTCAAAGCCAACATAAACATGAACATCTCCGAGGAGGATTTCTTCGACATATCCGTAGGCATGTCCGCCAACGTGACGCTCGCCAACAGCGAGGACGAGGGGATCCCCCTCAAGAGCGGGAACGTCTCCGTCAGCGTCAAGGCCGATATGAAACTCGACCTCGGTGGCCTGAAAAAGGCGTACCCCAAGGCGGACGTGGAGATCAAGGGCTTCGAGCTTGGTCTCGACGTCTCCGTCTCCGAGACCGGTGCTGCAAAGGTCTCCGCCAGACTGTCTTTGGCCAATGTATCGGCCGACATAACCCGGGACGTCATCATGTCCGCAGAAGAGTCTAGATCCAACAGCATAAGGGTGGAGGTAAGCGATGTGCGTGCCTCCCTCGATGCGGAGGCGGCACTCGCAGACATAATAGCCTTGATCTCCTCCGGAGGATACGATGTCATCGTTCCCACTATCCCTTCCTGGAAATCCATCTATTTCGAGGACATATTCGACGATGTCCAAGACCTTTCCGAGTGTGACTGGGCATTCGCGGATGACAAAGACGTCTCCGATTTCTATGCCGCCATGGATCGCTTCATCAACGACCCCATAAGCGGGCTCGTGGACTTCTACGAACTCGACAGCGAGTCCTATAATAGAATATATGGCAACATGGACGATCTGGCAAAGTTGGTCGCGGGAATGCGCGACATCGACTTCTCCGTCAGCCTCAGCATCGGGAACACAGATGTGGAGGTCGAGGGATCCAGCATGCTGGACCTCGAGGTCAGCGGCATCGGATTCGACATGTCCCTCGACAACACCTCTTCCGAGACAGATGCCGGTGTGAAGACGGTGGCAATGCTTTCCGCAGAGGCACGTGTGGGCGGTATCAATGCCGCCCTGTCCAATCCCAGTATCGCCCTCGAGAAGATCGAGGCCGATGCCAAGGTCTCGTTCGGCGGTAATGTGGAATCCATCTACGCCGACGACACGGTCACCGTGAATAAGTTCGATTTCAGAGGTTCCGCCGATGCATCCCTTTACATGAAGGGCTACATCGAAGGCGGGAGGATGATGCTGTCCGTAGACGGTGGAAACGCAGCATTCGATTTCTCCGACGAGGGGAGATACACCTCCGTGTCTTTGGGGGATGTAAAGGCGGGTGTACGCGGTGCCGACCTGTCCATCAAGTCGCTGTTCATGGACACCGATTACAGTTTCAGTGTGAAGGAGATGTCCATGAAGGGTCCGTTCTTCATTTCTGTCGAGGATTCTGCCGCATACAAGGATTGCGACATATCCGTGAAGAACCTGAGCGGTGTTGCAGGCAAGGAGTATTCCGTGGACAGCATACATGCTTGGATAGATTCCGCAAACGGAGGCGTACTGGAACTGACATCCAACGGTAACGACAGAACGGTCTCCGTCAACGGAGGGGACGTATATTCCGACATACTGTGCCCGATCGACCTGTTCAACAACATTTTGGTCACGCAGGTCGAGATCATTCCCGATGGTGCAAGCATAACCTTCGAGGGGGATTCCCTGCTCATCGTTGACTCGTTCTACGTGCAGGACGGCGGCAAGGTGTCCGGTTCCTTCGCGATCTGGAATTTCTTCGGGGATGTGGCCAACAACTACTGTCTGAGCGCATATGATATGATCAATGCGGATCTGGGTGTGAAGTACGTCGACGGCGTACCCACGTTCTTCATCCATCCCTGGGAGGGGTATGTCGGTGACGATGTATCCGACATCTCCGGTTTCACATATGACAAGGAAACGAAGACCATATCCATCGAGCTCGGGGATTCCCTCAATCTGTTGGAGGCCAAGGTGAACGATCCCGCTACGTTCTCCATCTATGTCGACGGTGAGAAGAAGACCGAATGCCACTACGATGACGTTGCGACTCTGTCCATAGAGGTCCCCGAAGGGAAGGTGCCGCTGTTCCTGGTGAATCAGTTCGGCAAGGCCGTAGGGGTCCTGTCGGATACCGGGAAGGGTGTGTATGAGTGGAAGTGTATCTACAGATACTCCTACGACCTCTATCTGACTCCCTACTACGGGACCTTGAGCGAAGTGAAGACGGGCGAGGTCACCGATATCGGTGACGACGGTGCCCGTTTCGTCATTCCCGAAGATTCGGATGGCACCGTGACGGTCAAGACGTCCTCGGGAGTCCTCTGGGAGATAGATGGGAAGAACAATCAGGGAAAGACGTACGACGTCGTTGCGACCAAGACCGTCTACGACGGCCATGACGCATACATCCTGGATTGCAGCGGTGATGCGGTGGTATACCTGCCCGTGACCGGTTCCGACACCTTCCTGTACCATGTGAACGACTTCGGTTTCGCTACCGTAATCCAGTCCGAGATCGTCGAGATCGACGAGGTGAAGTACTTCAAGTTCTCCACCGACGACTACTCGTACTTCTACGCCGGAAGCGACCCGTACCCCGACCCGAACAGCGATGACAACGGGACCAACTGGCTCCTGATCGGAGGAGCGGTGGCCGCAGTCGCCATCATCGCTCTCGCCGGTGCGTACTTCCTGCACTCCAGGAAGGCGGCCGCATAAACCTGACGGCCCGCCTGCAAGGGCGGGCAAACACTTTCTTTTCCTTGAATGAAAACGTGTGCATTTTCCATTAAAACTGCCTGAAATTTTATAGCTTACGCTAAAAAACTCTCCGGAAATTGCTCCAAGGACTGGGAACAATCTCAATTTCCTATAGACGGTATGATCCGTAAGATGACTTTTCGGGCTTGGTCCTCGGCAGTCTCCGTAATTTTCGAGGGCGGTCATGGCCGCAAAAGAGAAAGACGGTAGTTTGCCTCGGACCTCGTTCCTGTCAGAGGTCCTTTCCGTGAGAGTTGGCATCACCCGAGCCGGCTCAGGGTCCCGTCCTGAATTCCTGCTGCTTCTTCAGGACCGCGAACACCGTCATCAGCATCTTGCGCGAGGTCGTGATCAGGGCTTTCTTGGTTCCCATCTGCGGACAGAGACGCTTGTAATGATCGGTGATGAACGAATCGCAGTTGCGGACGTGGGCTTCCGTCACACGTTCCATCAGCATTCTCATCATCCTGTCACCGTTCTTCGTCATCCTTCCGTGGTGTTCCTTCCCGCCCGAGTCGCGTACCCTTGGCACGAGTCCGAAGTACGCGCAGAACTTCTCGGAATCCTCGAATCTGCTTATGTCCACGATCATGGACATGAGCTGGACGGCAGTCTGCCGTCCCACACCCGGGATATGTTCCAGGAGCTTCACGTTGGGATCGTCCGGAAGACAGGATTCCACCTGTTTTTGGACGATGTCCCTTTCCTCGAAGAGCTGCTCGAGAGCCTTCATCCTCCTCGAAAGGGTCACATCCGTTCCGTACTTCTTGAGTACGTACCGTCTGTTCCTTCTGATCTGGAAACTGTCCATTCCCTCAGGCAGTACCTGGCAGTTCCTGGACATCTGGCTCTTTATGCGTCTGGTCTCGTCGCCGATTTTCTTCGAGATTTCCTCGCGGTACCTGCATAGATCCTTCGGTTCGCACTGTTCGCGGGTGGGCATGTATGCGATCTGGAGATCGATATCGTGCCTCTTCCACAATCTGAGCATGCGTGCGATGGTCATCGCATCCTTCTTATCGGTCTTCTTGTCGGTCTGCGTGATCATCCTCAGGCCCTGTGCGTGGACGCAGTCCACGTCACAGCCCCTGTCCCTGAAGAATCTGTACGGCGGATAGGCATAGGTACCGGTTTCCATCAGGACACAGAATCCGCTCTTTCCCACATGGTCGAAAAGTTCTGCGAGACAGTCGCAGGTTCCGTCCGTTTTCTTGAAATCCTTCTCGAAAACCACCTTGCCCGCGTCCGAAAGGACGCAGGCGGTGATATTGTCCTTATGTACATCCAGGTCTATGTATCTCATGCGGCATTCGCCTCCTGTTTTAGCGAATTGGTATCGAATGCCGTACTTTTAAAACAGTACTCGATCCAAGACGAATGCACACGTTTTCATTTGCTGGTCATTTCCGATATCCGTATAAACCGGCCGCATCTTTGCCGTCATGGAGATGATCCGATGTCCGATAAGATGGATAAGGCGGAGAGGCGGGAGCTCAAGGCCAGGAACAAGGCCACGAAGCTCGATAAGAAGTCCAAGAGTCTTTACAACCAGAAGACGTTCGTCAACAAGCATTGACGGGAACGAGGTCCGTCGGGGGTTCCCCGGCGTTCCCTTCCTTACACGGATCTCAGATGCACTCAACTTCCTGGGTCTCTATATTTTTTGATATGCGATGGGAAGTGTATTAAGACTGGACGGAGTTGGGACGTTCAGAGAAGAGTGACCATTGTGGGTGCAACATCCATTCAGGAGTTAAACGGATATGTCCATCGTTCCGTAGACGTCGTGCTGGGTCTTTCTAATTACATCCTGGCCGCACTAATGGTCGCCTTCGGGGCCGTGCAGCTGATCTATGCATATACGGACGAGTATACGACGCTGACATGGCTTCTCGCCCTCAGCTATATCGTGATGCTGGTCGGCGGTGCGGTCATCATCCTGGACCGTAACCGCAACCTTCTCCGTGCAGTCGGGATATATGCGCTGGCACTTGGTTTTTACAGATTCATATTCTCTTTTCCGTCGATCGAGCCGGGGAATCCCTACGGGATGGTCAGCATCGTGGTCTGCGCCTTGGCGATCAATCTGATGATCTCCGGGCGTTCATATCTCAAAGGGGTAAGCAGGGGCCGCAGGCTTGCGATGATAAGCACGTTCCTTCTTCTAATGGTGTATGTGACGCTGTTCATCACCCTGATGCATGCCGGGCTGGGTCTGGTGGATTGCATGAAGTCGATGCCCGGGGCCTTCGTAATGTCCATCATGTACGCCTTCTTCATAGGCATCCTGGATTCCGAGGAGTTACGCTCCTCCGACATCCTGGCGATACACAACGATACCTTGGACAAGATAAGGTGTATACAGTATACCGACCCCAGGACGTCCATACCCCGTGAGACGGCCCTGGTTTTGGCGAAGGTGTTCGAGGACCGGTCCGACTGGCATCCTGTGGACGACGGCGGTCCCGCCGAGTGCGAATACCGGTTCGTCATAGAGAACAAGGACAAAGGGTCCGAGGTCCTCATGCAGAAATGGAAGGAGTCCGAATCCATCTATTTCACCATCTCCGACTATCTGGACGGTACCATACTCCAAGCCTACAGGTTCGAAGCGGATTCCGTCTGTACGGACGGCGACCCGTCGATATGCAGCTGGGTGCGTATATTCGGGAAGAAAGGCGTCTGCATGCAGCTGGCGGTGGACGATCCCGAGTACGAGGGGGTGGGGATATGAAGGAGCCGAAGATATACGTCGGCGGTGTACCTGTGGTCCTCATATTGGGAACGACCATGCTGGTGGCGGGACTGTACTACATCTATATGGAGGCAGTATCGTTCGCTCCTGAATACAAATCGGAGCTGGTGATGGCATCTTACGCCGTGGTCCTGATGTCAGGCATCTGGATCATATACCGGCGCGACATGGAGAGCCGCAGAAGCGTCTACATCTGCGGTATGGCGCTGGGTATAGCCACCATCCTGCAGAATCTGTTCTTCATGAGCGATGATGAGTATGAGTATGACTTCTTCCTCGGTTTCTTCACCATCCTCCTGGGGGTCGCCGAGATGGCATTCTCGGTCGCATATCTGTTCCAATACAGGAACGTGGTCAATAAGCTCCTGATCCTGTCTGGGGTACAGGTCCTGATGGTGGTCATACCGATATTCATGAAATGGTACTCGGGCGAACCTTTGGACGATATCGTCGTCGACTACTACACCACGTTCCCCATGATCGCCGTACATGTGATCTACATGTGGATCCTGACCCGCGAAGGCATATGGGTGCCGTCCCCCGTGAGCAAGATAGAGAAGAACCTCGTCGCATTGGAGGATATGCTGCATGCCGATCGCCATATGTACATGACCCCGTCAGACCTGGACGTCTTCTTGGACAGTGCCAGATGGAAGAACGTGTATGAAGGTCCGGTGGAGCGCGAGACCGTCATAGAGCTAAGAGGGGAGGACCACTCGGTCCGGATGCTGGTCCAGAAGATGAAGGGTGACGACGTTCCCCATGCTGCCGTGTTCTCGGGGGATACCCGTCAGTTCGTCCAAGGATTCCGCTTCGACATGGTGGACGTCATGGTGGCGGAGGACCGCGGAAGTGTCAAGGTATATGGTTACGACGGGATGTTCGTCAGGATCCTGGTGAGGGACCCTCCGGTCAAAAAGGGCGCCAGATCCCGGATGTCGGAGGCCGCCGATAAAGGGAAGTCCTCCGAAAACGAAGGATCTGGCACACGCGGTCCTGAAGACCTCTGACCCTTTAGTTCTGCATCAGGACGTGCTGTCCTTCCACCAGGGGGAATTCGGCCAGGACATCGGAGTCCAGATCGGTGCGGTGCATATCCACCCCCGTTATCTGGCTGTTTCCATAGGTCCTGTAGTAGTAGATCCCCTTGTCGGTGTCGCAACATGACGTGTATATCGTGTATTCGTACTTCTCGTCACCGAGATAGCAACACCCCATCTGTTGCTGTACGGAGTCCATTATGTGGAAGAACTGGGTCATTCCCCCTTCCTCCGTCCCGTCGGACAGGGAGTTCAGCTTGGTGAACGCCGCCTTGACGAATCTGGATGCGGAGGACAGGTCTCCCGGGAGTCCCATGGCACCCATCCCCCTGCTGTAAGGCCTGAGGTCGATGTCCTTGGAGAATCTGTTCTCCGGGACACCTGCTGACAGGTTCATGTAGTTGGCCAGATTGTACATGTGGAACGGGAACGGCGGGTTGTTGGTAAGTATCCCGGCCGGGTCGTCGTAGATCGACAGGCCCGATTCCATATATTCCACGACGATGGACGACTCCCTGTCGGAGACGATCCAATGAAGGGGGGAGGCCGGCAGAGCATCGCTGAAATTCTCATCGATGAGATTCGTCCCGGATATCAGAGCCCTCGCCTCCTCTACCGTGGAGCACTTGCAGAGTACCCACGGTATGAACTCGAAGGGGGCTATGTTGTGGGATCCTTCCTTCATCTCCCCATAGTATGCGTTGCCTGGGAAATTGAGGCCGGCCATGCTCAGGCCGTTCTCGTTGGTGGCATCGAAGTAGAGAGGGCATCCATCGACCACGGCGGCCATCCCGATAAGTGCCAGATGTGTCTTCTCCGCATTCTCGTGACGGTATGCGAACTCCTTGTTCCGGGGAGTCACGACGACCTTCTGGCCGTAGGATATCTCCAGGTCGAGGTTGCGTCCGAAGTAGTGGTCCTTGTCCTTATAGGTGGCTGCCATGCACATTTTCCTTCCTCCTTGTTTTAGATCCCGGTTATCGTTCCATGTCGGTACGACATCCGCTAATCTGATGAAGTACGTGTTCTGTCTTTATAAACGTGACATGTGTGTGGCCGCTGTTCGATGGAAATACCCATACGAGTAGATGCAAACGACGCGGTCTTTAAACACAGAGGTGGACTCGAATCAGAAGAAACCTGATAAGGAAACTAGAATGGATGCATAATTGGTGCAACCATCGGGATTCGAACCCGAGTAGCAAGCTTGGAAGGCTTGAATCCTAACCAGCTAGATTATGGTTGCACTGAATGACGGATAAAATGATGATGTATATAACGGTTACTCTATGCTTTTTATTCACGTCCAGAGCATTCCGATGTACGGTCCGTACGGTTGTCAATATCGTGCGCGCATAAATTATATTATAAGGGGAGCATGCACCACCCATGTATGGAAGGCCGGTCTTCGGAAGCAAACTGGAGACTGAGGATTGGGAGGCCGTCCAGAAGATCGACTCGTCAAAGGACAGGCTGAAGGCCCTGTCCTCGGTGATCGACAAGATCCTCGGGAACGACGGCCAAGTGCACTCTGTCATCCTGACAGAACTCATAAAAAAGGTAGCCCAGGAGGGGACCTCCGACTGGGAGAGCGTCGTAGAGGACCTGGTGAAGAAGAAGAGGCCCCAGGATACGTGCCCTTCCCTTGCGGCTGCCGAATGCTATGCCGTGAAGAACGAAGGGGAGAAGGCCTATCAGTACCTGTCCACCATCAAAGGCAACTCCGGCGAATTCATAGTCACCGACGTCCCCATGTTATATGTCGTCAAAGCCGAGGCGGACGTCGTATTGGGGAGGAAGAAGGAGGCCATAGAGGATCTGGAGACGGCCCTTCTCTCCGATCCCATAAACGCCAAGGCCTACGAGATGCTGATGGAGTTGGTACCTGAGAAGGATTGGCTCAACATACGTGCCTGTGAGATGCTCGCCGCCGGGAAGACGCCCGAGGAACCTCCCGACAGCGGCACTCCCGAGCACGACCTGTATAGGATCTACCGTGAATGGTACCTGGGGAGCAGGGAGACGGCCACGAGTCTTCTCATCGCATCCCGCGGATACAGGGAGAAGGACCCCAGGTATTGTCTCCTCTCCGCCAGGATGTCGATGTGTGAGAAGGACTGGCATTCCGCACAGAACATGTATGAGGCCGCATGTCAGTCCATGTCGGGAAACGTCGCCGTGATCTGCGAGACCGCAGAATCCTATGCCAAAGACGGTGAGTACGAGAAGGCGTTGGCCTATTACAGGGATGCAGAGGCCTACGATCCGGAGTCTCCTAGGGTCGTGAGGGGTCTGATAGACGCCTACATGGGTATCGGCAGGAATGCAGAGGCCCTGCAGATGATGAAGGAGTTCCTCGAATCCGAGCTGTCCGATTACGACGACTATGTCCACATATCGGAGTCCCAGCTGAGGATGGGATACATAAACGAGGCCAAGAACTCCGCCTCCGTAATCCTCATAACATACCCCGGGGACGGTCCGGCCTGCGTCGTCATGTCCCGTGCATCCGTGTCGGAAGGAGACCTGAGAGGTGCACAGCTCTATGCCAAGGCGGGTCTTCAGAGGAATCACAAGGACCCGGAGGTCCTCGCCCAGATGTCCAGGGTATGTCTCGCCAGCAGGATGCTGAACAAGGCCATCCACTACGGAAGGAAATCCGTCAAATACAACAGTAACTGCATAAACGGACATCTGGCACTCATGGAGGCCTATCGCGAGACGGGGGATAACGAGAAGACCATGGACGTATGCCGTGCGGTCCTCGAGCTCGATCCGCAGAATAAAGAGGCCGCGGACACCCTTTCCAAGATCGAGTTGGAGCAGGCTCTCCGTTCGTCCACGAACGCATCCAATCTGATCCCGGAGATATCGGGGGCGGATGATTTCATAGCCCTCATATCAGGACTCCTCTCCGAGAAGAAGTATGCCGAGGTTATCAAACTCTGTGCCGACAACGATACCAAGTTCGGGACCCTTGCGGACGTCAGAAGGCTCAGGGGGAATGCGGAGTATGCGAAAGGAGACTTCATGAAGGCATCCGCATCGTTCGCCTCCGCCGCCGCATTGACACCCAAGGCCGAGATCTGGCACTCCAAAGGTATGGCCGACGAGGCCTTCGGAGACCTGGAGTCTGCCGAGGGAGCCTACGACAAGGCCGTCCTCATGAACACCAAGGAGCCCAGATACTGGATATCCAAGGGGTGCGTGCAGGAGAAGAAAGGTGACAAGGCAGGAGCCGTCGAATCGTTCAACCACGCCATCGAACTGGATCCGAGGTCGTCCTATGCTTTGGCAAGGAAGGCCGTCATCCTCGCGGAGTCTGCCAGATACTCCGAGGCGCTGAGCTTCATCGACCTCGCCGAGGCCACGGATCCCGACAACGAGGGGATCATGAAGATCAGGATGAAGATCTGCCTCGCCGCCGGTAAGTACACCGATGCCGTGTATATCGGGAAGAAGCTCATGAAAAAAGGCACCCCCGACGACGTCGTCGTCTGCTGCGTGGTGCAGGCTGACATAGGTATAGGCGACAGTGCCAGCGCCAAGAAGCTGGTGGAGAAGTCGCTTGCCAACAACCCCGATTCCGAACGTCTCATGGCCGCCGCCAGAGACCTGTACGTCTACATGGGTGACAACGATTCCGTAATAGGGGTCTGCAGAAAGCTCCTCAAAACCTCCCCCTATGACAGGAAGACCAAGCGCGCACTTGCCGACGCCCTCTACAAGACCGGGAAGGGAGAGGAGGCTACGACCATCTATTCGTCCCTCGAGAACGAGGATGTCAGGGGAAAGGAGTCCGAAAGGAAGCCTGCCGAGGCCGGGTCTATGCAGGACCCGGAGTCCATCATCGGCATCGCCCGTTCCCTGCTGTCCGCCGGTGACATCGTCGGGGCCGGGAGGATGGCGGACCGTGCCATGGCCGCCGATCCGGACAATACGGACTACATCCTGTTCAGAGCGGCCGTGTACCGTAAGACGGGAGATGTAAGGATCACCGAGGCGTTCCTGTCCCAATGCATACTCCGGAATCCGTCCAACGGGGAGCTCTATGAATCCGCGGGGGACCTCCGTGCCGAACAGGGCGATTTCGAAGGTGCCGTGGACGCATACGGCAAGGCCATTCAGAACGGGATGAAGAACCAGACCCTCTATGTGAAGCTGGGTACCGTCCAGGAGAACATGGGTGCCAAGGATGCGGCCATGGCCAGTTTCAGGACGGCCCTTATGATCGACCCGCACGAGGCGGAGGCAGGCAGGCATCTGGCCAACCTGCAGATCAGGGATAAGGACTACGAAGGTGCCAGTAAGACGATACGCGACTCCATAGAGAGCCAGCCGTGCGCCGAATCGTTCGCCATTCTCGCCAGGATCGCCCAGGGCATGAAGGACAGGGACGGTGTCAACGCCGCTTATGCGAATTTCGTTAGATACGACGACGCCTCCGAGGAGGACTGCAAGGCCGTCATCACCGCCCTCAACAGCGTCGGTCTCAGGACCGAGGCCAACACCCTCAAGTCCCGTCTCTATCCGGACGAGGTGCAGACCGAGGACGTTCCGCCGGAGGTCAAGAGGGATGCGGAGAGGATCATGAGGCGTGCCTACATGCTCGGGGCCGAATGCAACGACCCGGACGTCCTGGACTCCATGGGGATCGAGGCCGATGCCGCCGAGAAGGCCGTCAGGTATCTTGAGGACATCCCCGATTACGGGGAGATCATCGTCGGGACCAGCGATTTCGAGAGGATGGAGATCCTGTCCCACAACGTGATAGCCAGAGGGAAGAACAAGGATCTGGAACTGATAACCGTCGAGGCCGCCTACGTGGCCGGAGGGGCCAGGGACGCCGACGAGGCGAAAGTCCTCCTTTCCTATATGCAGAGTTGCCGCAGGTCGAGGCTTCCTAGAGATATTCCGGAGAAGTATGTGAAGCTGAGCGAAAACGTATCCCCGAGGGACGATATCGAACAGGTCATGCTCGACCAGAATGTCGGTGTGTTCGGTGCCAGAATGATAATGTCCCTGGTGAATTGAAACGAAGACGGCGGGAATGTCCCGCCTCTTCTCATTTTTATCCTTTCTGACGTTTTGACAAATTCCGAAATGGATGTTTCAGTAGTCGGTCATCTCCGACTTCATGAACTCTCTCATGAGGCAGGTGGCATAGTTGCCTTTGGGGAGGAAGAACGATACGATATACCCGTCGGGGTCCGGTTCGTACGTCAGATCCTTCACAGGACACAGGATCTCCCTCCTGTCCCCTTCCGAACTGCAGTGGGGAAGTCCGGGTATGATGAAATCCTCGGCTTTCAGGCGGTTGTCTTCTATGACTCTCCTCTCAATCTCACCCATCTCGCCCTCGGCGAACTGGGAATCGCTGCCGAACAGACATCCGGTCACGAATGCTTTGCCGAGCCTTACCTGTCTTTCCACAAGGTCGATGTTCTTCTCGGTGGCCACGATCTGCTGTTCATGCAACGGGATCATGTCGGCACTCATGGGTACGACCACATCCCCTACGACCGGGCGGTTCATCGGGAGTCCTTTCTCTATCCTCCTGCTCAGCATGATGTTGAAAAGATATGATTGGTAGGCATGGACGAACATCATCTGCAGATTGGTAGGCATGGCGGCTATCGCACCCGTCCAATCCCCGGGATTCTCCGCCATGTGCTGGACCATGACCTTCTCGAAACTCATGGAATCGGGGACGGAGTTCAGGAGAGAAGCCCAGTCGTCGCTTTCGGACAGGTTCTTCCTGCATTCTGCGGCTTCCTTGTCTCTGCTTTCGTCACTGGATGGCGTGCACACGTAGCATTTGACGGCACCTTCGATGTCCCCTCTGACGAGCCTCTCGCCTACAAGGTGGGTTATGGGCCTCATGACTCCGAATCTCTGGACACCGAAATAGTTGGGGAACCCTTTGTTGGCCTTTATGTCGGCCGCGACCTCGCCGACAATCGATGCGATCTCGTCGGCCGGTCTGCTGCAGCCGGTGACCCTGATCCTGAATCTGTTGCCTACAAGGTCCCCGATACGTATGTTCCTCCTGGCAGTGTAGACGTCCGAGAATTCCACATCCTTCAGCTGGACCTTCTCCAGTTGGGATGGAGGGCATTCGAACGACATGAGCTGTGTGGTGACGGCCCGTTTGTCCTTCGTTCCGGCGAATCCGATCCTTTCGCGGGACATGCCCATCTCGCGGGCGAAAAGACGGATCATGCGGTTCGATTCCCAGTTGGTGGCTTTGACGGTGGCGATGGTGTATTTCCCGTTCTCCGCTCTCTCAGGACCTTTGGATACCTCTTCCACCACGAAATCCTCGGCCCTCGCCTTGAGACGGCCTCCTGTGCCGTCGGCTCCGCTGAGGTAGTACAGCATGCCGATGTCCTTCTCGGCCGTCGTACACTCCCTGAAGGCCATCTGTTCACTCGGAGATGGATGAGAAGTATTCCCCGACGGCTGCGGATGCCTTCTTCAGGGCTTCCTCGGGGGTTCCGTTGCGGACCCTGACCTCGAGGTAGGGGTCGTCCAGGTCGGGGTGGTCGACGATGTACCTGCAGTACTCGACATCCTCGTTCTGGTTGAGCTCCTGGATAAGGGGTTCGATGATTGTGGTGCTGTGGTTCTTTAGGCCCAGCCTGAGGGTTTTTCCTTCCCTGCTCACAACGTAAATCTGCATGTCTGCTCCATCGCGCGTTATATTATAAAGGTTTGTCCGGGGGGTCATCCCCCCTAAAAGGTTTGTTTCGTTTACCAGAGGTTCTGTAAGTGCCCTTTACTCGGAACCATCCAAGGGGACGCCTCCGAAGAGCTCCGGCCTCATCTCTTTGACGAGGTCGAGGCAGCTGTCCCTCAACCTGCCGAAGTCGATGACCGGATTGCGGTACTTCTTCAGTATGTCCCAGATGAATTCATCGATCACGCACTTCCATACGATCCCGAGGAGTTTTCCCTGATTCACCTTCCCGTCGGTCTCGGCGATCTTCGCATATTCCTTGTTGACTAGGTCCAAAGTCACCACGTTCTCTGCGATGACCTCCTCGAGGGTCGTGTCCCCGTCGGAAAGTCTCCTGTGACGCTGTTTAAGTCTCATGGTGCGGAACTGGGTGTTGATCGCCTTGGCCCAATACGTCTCGCCGTATCTGTTGCGGTAGCCGTACCTCTTGACGACCACCCCTTCGCCGCAGCCTTGTCCCTCCGTTATGTGCCAGACATTATCCTCGTCGGCCATTTTCTGGATGTCGTTCCCGCTGGGCCGGTCTATGACCGCAAGGGGAGGTATGTAGTCCACCCCATAGTCGTCTAGAAGTCTGGAGTAGATGTCGTACGGGATGTAGTATTCCCCTTCGCAGGTGAGGATCTCGCCTGTCTGGGTCATATGTTCGAGATGCTTGTTTTCGGAGCATACCTCGAAGACGAACCAATGTTCCCATGTATCCGCGGTATAGCTCCTCACCGCATGGGGTGTCATCCACTCCCCATACAGTCTTATCCCGGGATTCTCCTTCAGGATTCTTTCGATCCCCGGATGTCCCTTCACATACCTGGTGAACGGATGATCTCCGTCCAGGATACAGTTCCTGCTCATACAGCGGATCTCTCCGTCCTCCGTGTACGCACACATATTGGAGCCGTCCATCTTCGGGAAGATGTAGCAGACCCCGTCCGTGAGTCCTTCCGTCTCGTCCGCACCGAAATGCTGGACGTGCTGGTATTTTATGAATGACATATCTCATTCTCCTTTGTTTTCCGTATTTTCTCAAAAACCTCCTTTCCGTACGGTTCCGGATACCGTCTGGAAAAACCCGTGCGCGATGCGTGACGCTGTCTATGACAGGTGTTACAAAGCGGCATGGGCCATAGGACGACTCGCGACATCATCCGTTGTTGTGACCGGACAAGCTCTGGAATACGCCGGACCGAAGAATGCCGTCGCCTGCTACCGCTGGTCTTGTGCAGCGGGCAGTATGCGATGAGTGGTCCGGACGCGTTGCTTTCATATCCGATCGGAAGGTGTGAGAAGAAGGTCGTATAAAAACAAATGGTGACAGGGATTTCGGGCCTGATTTGTCCACTGTATGTATTTTCAGCCTTATTGGTATCAGTTCTTTTCGATTACCTTTATCTACGGTGGTTATGATATGGATTATAAATCCATTTGGTGATAAGATGGTTGCATTCAACATGGAAAAGCATCGCCGTCCTGACCGCCGCCCTGATGGTCTGTTTCATCTCCGCGGTGGCTCTGGTCGACAACGATGATTCCTCGGCCGATGCCGGTAAGGGATACGAGTTCTATGTCCAACTGAACGACGGTACCAACAGTTATTCCAGCTGGCTCGGGGTACATTCCGGAGACAGTTTCAGCACCGCACTCAAGGATGCTTTCGACAAAGCCGGATTCATATACTCCATATCCGGCAACTGGATCTCCTCGATCACGGTCGATGGAGTCGAATACTCCTCCGGAGAGTGGGGTACCGATCCCTACTACGGATACGCCATATACTACTCCGACGGAGTGAAATGGGTCCCTACGGAAGAATATAATGAAGGCAGTATGTTTGCGATCGTGTTCGACAAGTATCTGTTCTCCGCACCTGAGAATCCAGATATATACTACAACAACTACAACTTATACTATTCCCTTCTTCCGTCCGTCCCTGTATGCAGCGAGTGGTGCTTCAACCTCCAGCTGAACAACGGTACCGACAGCATCAACACGTGGATCTCCTCCCAGGATGCCAAGGAACTAACCTCCGAGGCCTTCGCCGCCGCTCTGAAGTCCGCACTCGATGCCAGGGGATTCACTTATGACATCACCGAGACCGGTTGGGTCAAGTCCATAACCGCAAACGGTGTGGAGTACAAGGTCAGCGGCACGTTCTATACGGATCCGTACTACGGATTCGCCATCTATTACGCCCAGGGCGAGAAATGGGTTCCGACCAACAACTACTCCGAGAGCACCGTGTTCTCCATCGTGTTCGACCAGTACCAGTTCTCCGCTCCCGCAGAGGCCGACAAATATCACGACTGGGGATGGGGCTACTATTCCCTTCTCCCGGCCGCAGCCACCAGCTCATACACATCCGCTATCGTGGAGCCTTCCGATGACGTGGACAACATGTTCATCTATGTCGCCGCCGCCATACTTGCGGTGCTCGCCATCGGGATAATCGTGTTCGCCCTCAGGAAGGCAGGCTGCTCCTGAAGGGATGACCTTTTTTAAATCACTTACCGGACACTGGAAACGGGTCCGGGTCTTCATTCTACATCGCCGTTGTCACGGTCTTCCTGCATACGGTAGAATTCTACGATCTCCGAGGCGGTGGTGCATTGCTCCGGGGTCTTGTCGTCCCTCACCCTTCCGGTGAACCGTGGGAAGCGGAGTCCTAGTCCTGCGTCCTCCTTAACAGTCCCGTAGGCTATGGTGTGTATGGGGCTCAGGCTGATGTCCGCAGCCGTTACCTCCAGGACGACCCCGGGGATGAACCACACGTCCGGGACCATCTCCGCATCCAGGGATGCGGGCTTCGTCTCGCACCTGTACTTCTCCAGAAGGCCGGGCATGGCGTCGAGGAAGGCATCGTCGAAACCCGTTCCCAGCTTGCATGCGGTACCGAACCTTCCGGTGTCCGGGTCGTATGCGGCCATCAGCAGGGCGCCGTATTTCCCGGCGCGTTTGCCCATGCCGTAGAACGCCCCTACCACCGTCAGATCGAAAGAATCTACGAGTGCCTGGGTGTAGTCCTTCTTGTATTTGATCCAGAGGAATCCTCTCGACCCCGCCCGGTATACCGAATCCTCGGACAGGGATTTCGCCATTATCCCTTCGCATCTGGCCGCTATGGCCCCGTCGAAGAACTCCTGGGCCTTTTCGTCCGAATCGATTATGGCCCTGGAGGTATACCCAATACGGTCGTATCTTTCGGAGTCGTCGTCTTTGAAGGACGATTCGAGCCTCATCCTGCGGAAGGAGTACGGTTTCAGGGTATAGTCCTCGCCGTCGCAGTAGAGCATGTCGAAAAGGAATATGCGGACGGGGATGTCCTCCACCGCCTTCTCCATGCCGTGTTTCTTACGCCGGTGGGTCACGTTCTGGAAAGGTTGGAGGGTCCCGGTGTCCGGATCGTATGCTACACACTCGCCCTCGACTATTGCCTCCCTCCCCTTCAGCTGTCTCAGAAGAGCTTCCCCTATGTCTGGGAAATTGGAGGTGAGGTCCTCCAGACGCCTTGAGAACAGCTTTACGAATCCTCCCGGCCCCTTCTTTATGTGGGCCTGTACCCTGATGCCGTCGTATTTGTACTCGAACGCGCACTTGCCGCCCAATCTTTCCATTATTTCCGGGAGGGAGCGGAGGCGTTCTGCGAGCATCACCTTCACCGGGTTCCCGACGGAGACCTCTATCCCCTTCACGGCATCAAGACCTCCGGATGCGAGGGTCTCCGCCACCAATCCCATATCGCACGTTATGTTGAACGCCCTCTCTATATCGGGGCGATCCTCCTTGGAGGCAAATGCCGAGGCGAGTGCATCCATTGCGGTCATGGTTCCGGCGCCGACTCTCATCCTGCCGGTGACTATCCTGCAGAGGTATCTGGCTTCCAGGGGCGACGAGTCGTGGAGCATACGTGCCAGCAGTTTCATTTTCTTGTCCTGGGAGTCCTTGCCCGATGCGTTCTCTATGGCCGTGAGGCCTTCGATGACGTTTTGGAACGACAGGGGTTCGGAGAACAGGGTCATCTGTTTCTTCTTGGCAATGAGCATCTCGGCGACCTCACCGGGGTCGCCGGTCTTCGTCCACAGGTCCTCGACCTCCTCCGACCTTCTCCCGGATACGGATGCGATCGCCTTCAGTACCAGTTTGTCGGCCATGCCCAGTTCCAGAGGGACGAAGTCCGGGTGGAGTCTCCCGACCGAGAGGTATATGGTCTTTCTGATCTCCTCAGGCTTCACATTTCTGAAGAATTCGGCCAGTATGTCCGTCATCTCCAGACGGCTGCTGGTTTTCTCCAACCTGTCGAATACTTCCGCAAGATCCCCGAACTGCATCATCCCATCCCCTGAAGATCAATAGATGTCTATCTCAGTCTGTCTCCTATCGACCGGGCGTTTCTTCTGGAGGTCGCGGCTTAGGGTCTCCAACCTCTGCCTCATGAGGGTCTCCTTCTTCTTGCTGGCACTTTCGACAACCTCGTCCATCGTACCTGCCGCGATGAGGACATAGACCTCCCCGTCGTTCTTCCTTCCGGTACGGCCTCTCCTCTGGATCGTCCTGATCTCGGAGGACACGGGCTCGTAGAATATCACGGCGTTCGTGCTTGTTATGTCCAATCCCTCCTCCCCCACGGAGGTCGACACCACGACGTTGAAATCTCCGCTGCGGAACTGGTCCAGCATCTCGATCTGCTCTTTCTGTTTCAGTCCGCCGTTGGCCTGCCCTATGAGTTTGGTGACTTTAGCATTCTCCACATGAGACAATTTCTCCACCAGGATGTCGCATGTCTCCCTGTATTGGGCGAATACCAGGATCTTGGAGCTCTCCCCCGAGTTGAGGACTCTGCTTACCAGGCTCATTATGCGAGACACCTTGGGATGCTCCACATCCGAGGATCCGATTATGTGCCAGATCTGTTTGTATTCCTCTCTTTTGACGAGCTCCCTATCGGCCTTGGGACCTTTCGGGTCCTCTCCGCTCTCGTTGATCTTGGAGAGGAATGCGCGGAGGGGGGACATCCCCTGGGTCTCCGCCAACTCAATGGCGTACAGGAGTTTGATGCACATGGAGGTCAGGCTGAGTCCGCGGAACAACGTCATGCTCTTCTCTCCGTTGCGCAGTCTCATCTGCAGAGACCCCTGTATCGTCAGCATGTGTTTTTTGGATGCAGGCCAGTTCGGATTGGTGAGGTGAAGGGCCGAAAGGTCTCCGAAATCCTTGTAGAGCATCTTGCGGAGGAGGTCCGATATGTCGGTGAGGTCCTTGGGAAGGTTCACCACTATGCGATTCACATATGTGTCGTGGACATAAGGTGAGACGTCTGGGTCATCGTCGGAACGGACATCTATGCGGGTCAATCCAAGGTTCCCGCATACCTCCTCGATCTTCTTCAGGTCGCTTCCCGGCGAGGCGGTCATCCCCATGGAGACGGCATCTTCGGGGACATATCCTGCGACGTTCACATAGTCGTAGTTGCCGGTGCCTCTGTGGGCCTCGTCATAAATGACGAGGCCGAAATCCGAGAGATCGTATACGCCGTTGTCGAGGTCGTTGGAAACGGATTGGGGTGTGGAGACGACGAGGTCCGAGTCTTCCAAGATCGCCTTCCTCTTCTTCGGCTGCATGTGTCCGTTGACCATCCCGACCCGGGTCTCCGGCAGCATGGATGAGAAGTACTCGCTGTGCTGGTCCACCAAGGGTTTGGTAGGTGCCAGCATCAGGACTTTTTTCCCTTTGTGCAGGATCCTTGCGGCCACCAGCAGGGCTACGGCAGTCTTACCCAGGCCTGTAGGGAGTATGACGAGTGTGTTCTCCCCTAGGCATCCCGATGCTATCGCTGATTGGTATCTTCTCTTCTCCAATCTGTCTGGGGCGATCCCGGGGACGTCGACATAGTCCATTATGCCACTTCAATATCTGGGTCATTTAAAAGGGTTGTCGAGGGGTGACCGATTCTGAGGGATAATGTAAACACCGCCCTATTAAAAACAGGCGGGCCCGAAGGCCCGAATTGGTTGTGCGCCCAGCGTGAACGGAATCTATAGGGTGAAAGTCCCGAACAGGCTTTGCAGTCGGAACTGTAGCTTAATCCAAGGGTGTCATCCGCGAGGATGAATCTGAAGATCGCCAATTTTCATCCCTTCGTTGAAGGAAACAAGAGGACCGCACTCCAGATAGCGATCCGTCTCCTCAGGAACGGCGGGTACGAACTCGACGACGATGATGAGACGTATCTGTTCATCAGGGACGTGGCTTCGGGAATGTACGACAGGGAAGAAATAGAAGACTGGCTGAGGTGCAATACGCACATCAGCAGTCTTTGAGTTTTCCCATAATGTAGGAGTGATCTTCGATGTCTTTGAGGATTACCTCGTCGGGAATGTCGTATTCCAGACCTCCGAAAGGCGGGATTGCCTCCGTTTCGGTCTTCTTATTGGATTTCCCAAACATACCTGTAACAACCCACTGCGGTCTTATAAAGGTATCATCGGGAAAACCGCCTTCCCCGCTTTCTGCCGGAACCGACTGAACGGAAGGAGGAGGCAAAACCGCGAGTCGATGAACAAGAACCACATAGTAGGCGTCAGGACATGGACGAGTCCCCAACTATGGATTAAGTCCCAGACTGCACGGATTGTCCTGGTGTAAATGTGGCGGCTGCATGCGGTGAAAGATTTCGTTAGTACCTGGGGAGGTCTCGCATCCAGGTCCCTCCGTCGGAGGGACAACACATTCCGCGAGGGATGTCTGAGGATTCGAGAAGTCAGCAGAGGCCACAGTACTTCCAGAGAATGTTCGGAGGAAGGTTCGGGAAGGAAAGGCCGAATCAAACCAAGTGTCCAGAATCGAAGGAAGGTCGGATATGTGCGTAAATCAGAAAACAACGGAAAGCTGCCCGGGAAAGAACAGGTCGGAAACCGAAGGTATCCCGGGAGCGAACAGCATATCCGATACGGATTATCCAACAAGGTCCTGAAAGACCTGGGCATGTATTTCATCCGGAAAATGTAGAGAAATGGTTTGAAACCGCCGAGTACCGACCGGTACGCTCGGTGGTGTGAGAGGTCCGGTTGGGCAATAGCCCAACCGTCCTACTCGATTGATCTCAGTAGGATCCGCATCCGCCGCCGCAGGATGCGCAACCGTTGAAGTTGGGGTTGCGGATGGAGAGACCGGTTCCGAAGTTGGGGTCGTCCACGAACTCGATGACACAGTCCTGCAGTGCCTTCTCGGTCTCCTCGTCATAGAACATCGCAAAGCTGGATGCGCTGTTGTCCACCTTCTCCCCCTCTGCTGCCTTCTCCTGGAAGGACATGCCGAACTGGGGTCCGGAGCACGCGTATCCGGAGAGGTACACCTTGATGCCCCATCCGGTCTTCTGGTTCTTCTCGAGAAGCTCGTCTATGAACTTCTCCGCGTCAGCGGTGATTGTGACCATGGTGTATAGTTAGTATGTTGTACTATAAAAAGTATAGGTATACCTAAATTCCAACATCCTCAGGTCATTCCAACTTTCTGCCGAACTGCTCCGCATAGGCGCGGAACGAGTATGACTGACTCCGGGTCATCCCCATGTAGGCTGCGATCACGAGGACCTCGAGGACCTCCTCCTCGGTGGCACCCAAGGTGACGGACTCCCTCATCTGGTTCCTGATGCAGTGTTCGCTCCCCATCGCGGCGGCGGCCGCAAGTGCCAGCAGGTGTTTTGTCTTCTTGTCGAACTTGGTCTCGTTCTCGAATATCGCCCCGCTGAGGGACGAGTAGGGTATGAACAGGTCCGGACGTTCGGAGAGGATCTGGTTCGTCACGGGGACGAATCCGCAGACCTTCCTCACTCTTTCCAATATCCTTTCGACGGTCTTCTCGTCTTCTTCCTTCGTCATCGGGACATGGAATCGGTTCATCCGTCTTAATCGTTTACCGGTGTCTGCGGTCTTCACCACATATACCGACGGACGCGGTATGAACACGGTCACGAGCGGGGTCGCGGTCTACAGTTTCGACGGGACCTCCCTGACATTCGTGGAGGACATAAGATCCGACGAGATAGGGTCCATAACAAGTTATCTGACACGTTATGTCGGCGATGGGTTCTCGGGGGTCATAGTCGCAGCGTATAACGGGGTGTACAAGGTCGGTACGGACGGAAGCCGCGAGTGTATCAACACATATCTGTCCAAGACGTATTGCACTCATTCCGCCCCTACGTTGGTGAACGGCAAGACCCTGTATTTCATAACGTACAGCAAGTCGATCCTCTTCTCTATGACCGTGGAGGGGAAGGTCGTCGGTTCTGCGGAATCCCCTCTCAAGAAACAGTTCAGCATGGCCCCCGTCGTCGTGGTCGACGGTCGCGTGTTGGCCGGGAACGACACAGGTGTGTTCACGGTGTCCGGGGACCTTCCTTCCTACACCGTCGAGGAGTACCATGCCGAGACGCCCCTCTGGGAGAAGGCCGCATTGCTTATCGCCGTCATCCTCGTCATACTCGCCGCCCTGTGGGCCGTCATGAGATACGGTCTGAAGTGGGAGCATCCCTACCGCGAGCTACATGACCGCATATTCTGCTATTTCTTCGGGGAGAACTACACCCACAATACCCAAGAGCAAGCGTAAGCTGCGTCTAGTCGTGGCCGTCGGGATCATACTGACGTCCGTGGTGGCGTTGGCGTCCCTGTGCATCGGGTCCGAGACTACGATGGGTGTAGGGGAGGCCCTGTCGGCCGCCGTGTCCGCCATACAGAAGGGAGGACACAGCCTCACCTACGAGGAGATGCTCATCTATAACGAGAGGCTGCCCCGTGTCATCGCGGCGTTCGCCGTAGGAATAGGTCTCTCCGTGGCAGGCGCCGTCTATCAGGCGGTCATCAAGAATCCGCTGGTGGAGCCTTACATCATGGGTGTGTCCTCAGGAGCTGGCACATTCGCAGTGGCGGTCATAACGTTCGGATTCACGTTCTTCGGGTTCTTCTCTGCCGGGAGTACATATCTTACAGCCGCCTCCGCCATAGTGGGAGGGCTCCTGGCCTTCGGATGCACCATGCTTCTGGCCGAGAAGACCGGCGGGAAATCAATAAACTACGTCCTGGCCGGTATAGTGGTCGGGCTGGTGTTCTCGGCGCTGCAGTCCCTGATGATGGTGGAGGCCGGGAACAAGGTCTCCAGCGCCATCTCGTGGCTGTACGGGTCGTTCGCCAACATGGGGTGGGACAACCTGTGGCTGGTCTTGATACCGTGTCTGGCACTTTCCATGGTGCCTTTGATATGGGCAAAGGAGCTGAACCTCGTCCTCCTGGGGGAGGACCAGGCGAGGCAGATGGGTCTGGACGCCAAGAGGTTCGACAGGATAATGCTGATCCTGGCCTCCGTCCTCACCGCGTTCTGTGTCGCATTCTGCGGTGTAATCGGATTCGTGGGTCTTGTGATTCCCCACCTCAGCAGGATGATCATGGGAGGGGACCACAGGCTCATGCTCCCGACGGCCATGGCCTTCGGAGGGTTCCTGATGATAGCGGCCGACCTCCTCTCGAGAATCCTCATGACCGGTTACGAGCTCCCTGTCGGGGCGATAACCACTATAATCGGCGTACCCATGTTCGCATATCTGCTTGTCAGAAGGGGGAAGAGCTATGGTGCCTGATCCGGACGGGTTGCGCGGTAAGGCCAGGCGCCTTATGGACGGGGATTCCCGTAAGCATATCGACATCAAGAGACACAGAGCCAGATTCATACTTTGCGCCGGCATCATCATACTGTTCGCGATGTTCCTCCTGTCGATATCCGTAGGACCTACGGGCGTACAGAACCCTGTCGAAGCCCTTATGAACCTCTGGTCCGCCATATCCAAGGGAGGGGAGCGCCTGACCCCGGAGGAGCTGGCGGTCTACAGCTCCCGTCTGCCGAGGACCGTCGCCGCCATAGGGGTGGGGGTGGGTCTCGCCGTGGCAGGGTCCGCATACCAGGCGGTCATACGCAACCCCTTGGTAGACCCATACATAATGGGGGTGTCCTCGGGGGCCGGTACGATGGCCGTGGCGGTCATCGCTTTCGATTTCACGTTCTTCGGACTGTTCTCCCCTCATTCCATATATCTGACCGCGGCGTCCGCCATAGTCGGGGGCCTTGTGGCGTTCGGCACCACCATGCTGCTGGCACAGCGTGCCGGAGGCACCACCAACTCGTACGTCCTGTCGGGGGTGGTGGTAGGCTTGGTCTTCTCCGCGGTGCAGACGGTGATGATCGTGTTCTCGGGGGACAGGATATCCAGCGCCCTCATGTGGCTGTTCGGTTCGTTCGCCAGCATATCTTTGGTCGAGGCGTTTTCCGTACTGATCCCGGCGTTGGTCCTGTCAATTATCGTACTGAGGTACGCGAAGGAGCTCAATCTGGTGCTCCTCGGCGAGGATCAGGCGAGGCAGATGGGTCTCGATGTCAGGAGGTTCAACGCCCTCATCCTCATCCTGGCATCCGTGCTGGCCTCGGTATGTGTGGCGTTCGTCGGTATAATCGGGTTCGTCGGACTCGTCATCCCCCACTTCTGCCGTATGCTGTTCGGAGGGGGACCACAGGCTCGTCCTGCCGGCATCCATGGCCTTCGGCGGCTGTCTGATGATATTCGCCGACCTGCTGTCCAGGATGATAGTTTTAGGTATAGAGCTCCCGGTGGGAGCGATAACGACCCTGATTGGGGTACCTGTGTTCGCATATCTGCTGATCAGGAAAGGGAGGATCTACAATGGGTGAAACGCCTCTGTTGGAAGTTCGTCATTTGGATAAGAAGTATGATAACGGTTTCCATGCCGACAAGGACATATCGTTCACTCTGCCGTCCGGTCTCCTGGTCGGTCTGATAGGGCCGAACGGCTGCGGGAAGACCACGATGATGCGTTGCATCAACAAGATGCATCAGCCCACCGGAGGGGACATACTGATAGACGGGGAGTCGGTCCTCCCCAAGACCCCTGCCGAGGTGGCCCGGCTGGTCTCCAACGTTCCGGCGGAGATGACGGCGTCCTTCGGTCTCACCGTCTTCGAGACGGTCATGCTAGGTAGGTATCCGTACCTGCAGAATATGTGGTGGGAGACAGAGGAGGACGAGTCGATGGTGGAGGAGACCCTCCGCAAGTTCGGGATCCTCCATCTCCAGGACCGTCCTCTGAATATGCTCTCGTCCGGAGAGAGGCAGAGGGTCCTGATCGCCAAGGCGTATGTGCAGAATCCCCGTCTGATGCTCGTGGACGAACCGACGTCCCATCTGGATATGAAGTATAGGCTGGACGTCATGGAGTATCTGCGTGCCATGGTGAAACAGGATATGACCATCCTCGTGGCGGAGCATGACATCTCCCTCATGGCTAGGTACTGCGATCAGTGTATAATAATGAAGAAAGGGGAGATCGTAGCCATGGGCGACCCTAAGAAGGTCATAACCGAGGAACTCATCCGCGACGTGTACGAGGTGGAGGCGTCCGTCGGTACCGACAAGGACGGCGAGATCTATGTCCTCCTCAAGAGGTTCGTCGGGGAATACCATCTCTGATCCGGGAGTTAGTGCTAACTGTAGCAATCGTCTTTAAAATCCCTTCTCTGCGAACTCCTTTCTGCGTAAAACGCGGAGAGGTAAGATGGAAAACAACAATAGCGGAGAACACAAGACCAACGACGACAGGCTGACCGACATCTTCTCCAGTGTCGGGAGACAATATAGGCTGACCGACGTGACGGCGCAGTTCGTCGCCTTCAGGGACCTGAAGATAAGGTGGCAGAGGTCGTACAAGATGGCGGACTTCATGGTCTCCGATTATCTGGACGACGCTCCCGACGGGATCCTTTGGGATTTTGCCGATACGATAATCGCCAAGATATTCGCGGAGAACGATTCAGATTATTCGAATTCCGTCATCGAATGGATCTCGTCGGACGGCTTCCGTGCGCGCAAACAGCCGATATATCTGCGTCGGAGCAAGAATCTGACGAGGTCCCCGGTGGGCAGGGAGAAGAACCTTCTGGATTCCTACGGCCGTCTGGTCGACGACGGTCTGGTTGAAGAGGACCCCGGACTGTGCATATCGTGGATGAAGAGCGCCACGGCCAGGAAGATAGGCCACTGCAGCGTCGTGATGGACGTCGTGGCCCTCTCGGGGGCCTTGGACGATGCACATGTTCCGGATTTCGTCCTGGACTACTGCCTCTACCACGAACTCTGTCATGTGAAGATAGGCTTCGACCCGTCGGGAAGGGGACATGACCAGAAGTTCGCCGGACTAGAGGATATGTATCCGAGAAGGTCCGAGGCGGTGGAGTGGCTCAGACGCGTGGATATGTTCGTCTGAAGAAGATGTCTCCCGAACGCTAACACGCCCTTTCACAGTCCGGCGATGACGCCGGCCTCGGAGCACTGACGTACGCCGGGAGTATGTGTCGGACCCTGCGTTGGCCTCCGGTCACTGCCGCGACGACGCGTCGCTGCTACCGCAGGAGCCCTAATGAATTAGGGACAGGGCCGCTGTACGCCGTTCCGTACCTATGGCGGTCACGTATCGCGCCCATTGGTCGGAACGGTACTGCTGGGAGCCGGACAAGGGTATTTTAGCGTTTCGGGTATACGTTTATCGTCGATTTTTTAGTACGATTATTGTCTTTAACTTCGTCAAACGATGAATTTCATACGATTTATATTAGTTTAATTACGAAAAACATGAATTTCATATAGTATTCGAATGTAATTCTACGAATTTCATATTCACAGTGGTTAGATTTATTAAAGGGAAGTATATATCGCACTCCCATGTTGGAATTCTTCAGCCCCAAATCCGTAGCCATCATCGGCGCTTCCAACGACGTGACCAAGCTCGGTGGGATGCTCGTCAAGAACATGCTTGATGCAGGATACAAAGGAAAACTCTGTCCGATCAACCCGAAAGGCGGGGAGATACAGGGACTCAAGGCGTACACTAACGTGAAGGAGATCGGGGAATCCGTCGATCTCGCAGTCGTCGCCGTCAAGAACACCCTCGTCCTCCAGACCGTCAGGGACTGTGCGGAGGCAGGTATCCACCATATGAGCATCCTTTCCGCCGGTTTCAAGGAGGACAGCCCCGAGGGAGCGGAGATGGAGAAGGAGATCGTCGCCGAGGCGAAGAAGCTCGGTGTCAGGATCTGCGGACCCAACTGTTTCGGAGGAATGAACATCAGGAGTGGTGTGAACTACACCTTTTCCCACCTGCTTCCCCAGGCCGGGAACATCTCCATCATGTCCCAGTCCGGTGCCGTCGGATCCTCCATACTCGACTGGTCCTGTGCCAACGGTGTAGGTCTTGCCAACTTCGTCACCTTCGGTAACAAGTGCGACCTCGACGAGGGCGACTTCCTGAGATACTTCTCCGAGGACCCCAACACCAAGGTCATCGGAATGTACTGCGAGGGCATCTCCAACGGAGAGAAGTTCATCCAGGCCGTCGAGAGCATGCCGGTGAAAAAGCCCATCGTCATCTTCAAGTCCGGAAAGACCGAGGCCGGTTCCAAGGCCGCATCCTCCCATACCGGTTCCATCGCCGGTTCCGATGCCGTCAACAACGTCATCTTCAAGAAACTCAACATCCACAGGGCATTCGACCTCGACGAGATGTTCGACGCCCTCCTGGTGTTCTCCTGCTGCAGCCCCATGAAGAAGGACGGTCTCGGGATCATCACCAATGCCGGAGGACTCGGGGTCATGTCCGCCGACGCCGCCTACAACGCCAAGTACGTGGAGGCCGCCAAGCTCGCACCCGAGACCATCGCCGACCTCAAGGCAGGACTTCCCAAGCTCGCCGGTATCACCAACCCCATCGACATCAGGGGAGACGCCGCCGCCCAGGATTTCAAGACCGCCATCAACGCCGTCATGAAGGACAAATCCGTAGGAGGACTCGTCATCATGGGTTCCCCGCTTGATACCGCGGACCTCGTCGCCGTCGCCAATCTGCTGGTCAGCATCATGGACGACATCCCCTATCCGACCACTGTCTGCTTCGCCGGAGGCAAGAAGTGTGCCGAGGCCGATGCGATCCTCAAGAAAGGTAAGTTCCCCTGCTACCCCACCCCCGACAGGGCCGTCCGCGCCTTGGACATCCTCAGGCAGTACAACATCGGCCTCGAGAAGACCAATGCCGCACTCGAAGTACCCAAGGTCGACGGGCGCGGGAAGGTCAAGGCCATCATCGATGCCGCCTACAGCGAGGGCCGCCACTCCCTGACCGAGGCCGAGGGTAAACAGATCTTCAACGCCTACGGCATCCCCATCCCCGGAGAGGCTACCGTGAACTCCGCAGAGGAGGCCATGGCCGCCTGCGACAGGATCGGATATCCCGTCGTCATGAAGATCGTCTCCCCCGACATCGCCCACAAGACTGACGTCGGCGGTGTGGTTGTCGGAGTGAAGGACTCCGCCGCAGCCAAGGCTGCCTACGAGCAGATCATGGCCAACTGCAAGAAGAACAAGCCCGAGGCGAGGCTTGACGGAGTATCCGTCCAGCAGATGGTATCCGGACAGGAGGTCATCCTCTCCATGATGAGGGATGTCCAGTTCGGACCCGTCGTGTCCTTCGGACTCGGAGGTATCTATGTCGAGATCCTCAGGGAGATCTCCCAGATGCACGTCCCCATGTCCGAGCAGCAGCTGGAGGAGATGATCACCTCCACCAAGGCATACAAGCTCCTGTCCGGGGCCAGGGGAATGCCCGCATCCGATATAGATGCCATCAAGGACGTCATCAAGAGGATCGTCCTCATCGCCCAGGAGAACCCGGAGATCACCGAGCTGGAGATCAACCCGGTCCTCGTCGGGAAGAAGGGTCAGGGCTGCTGGGCAGTGGACTGCCTGTGCACCCTCAAGCACTGATAAACGTCTTCCGGCCCCTTCGGGGGCCGGTCCCTTTTTGGAATATATTTTAAGCGGTCCGCCATATCGGTGGCCATGACATCCGAGCTCGTATTCGTGGGACTCGGCCTGAGCGGCGTCGACGGGATGACCGTCAAGGCCCTCAACGCTCTGAAGGAATGTGACAAGATCTACGCGGAGTTCTATACCTCCAATCTCATCGGGACCGAGGTATCCGACCTCGCCGAGTTCATAGGCAAGGAGATACACGTCGTATACCGCTCCGAGGTGGAGGAGGGTCACGACATCATCGAGGACGCCAAGACCATGCGCGTGGCGTTCGTGACCGCAGGGGATACGATGCTCGCCACGACTCATGTAGACCTGAGGATACAGGCGGTCATGGAGGGGATCCCCGTCAGGGTCTTCAACGGGATCTCCATCTTCAGCGCCTGTCCCACCTGTCTCGGGCTCCAGCCTTATAAGTTCGGAAGGACCGTCACCCTTCCGTTCCTGGAGAGGAACTACCAGCCAAAGTCCCCTTACGACCACATCATGGAGAACAAGAAGCGCGGACTCCATACGATGATCCTTCTGGACATCAGGGCCGAGGAGCTCAGATACATGACCGCGAAAGACGCCATAGAGTGGCTTCTCGCGGGCGAGGAGAAGTGGGGGGAGGGCCTCATCACCGACAAGACCCTCCTTTGCGTGGTATCCCATGCCGGGGCCGAGGACGAGAAGGTCGTCGCCGGATATCCCAAGGACCTTCTGCAGATGGACCTCGGCGCTCCGTTGCAGACCCTCGTCCTTCCCGGAGAGCTCCACTTCATGGAGGCGGAGGCACTCGTGGACTTCGCCGGGGCTCCGGAAGAGATCATACAGGATGATGAGTGATGGCGAAGTGCATCCGCGTCCCCAAGTCGGAGGGGGAACCCATCAGGCGTGCCCTCATGGAGGAAGGGCTTCTCGATATGGACTACCGTATAGGGTCGGAAGGCGACAGCATACTGATGCCGGTGCTTTGCGACGGGTATCGCGGATATGCTGCCGAGGAGGCCGAACTGAGGCCTTCCAACCGCGGAGAGACCGATTACAAGGACATAGCGGACGTCCCGGACGGATTGAAGGAGTACCTCCCCAAGTCATTCGACGTCATAGGGGACATAGCCATACTGAAATTGGAGGATTGCCTGGTCCCTTACAGGGCCGCCATAGGCGAAGCCCTGATGAAAGTCACCCCCAACATACGCGCCGTCTTCCTGGACGGCGGTGTGAAGGGGGATTTCAGGATCCGTGAACTGGAGAAGATCGCCGGTTCCGGTACCTCCGAGGTTATACACCGGGAATACGGGACGCGTATGATGACGGACCCGTCCAAGGTATACTTCAATCCGCGTCTCGCTACGGAGAGGGCCCGGGTAGCCTCGATGGTCGAGGACGGGGAGGTCGTCATCGACATGTTCGCCGGGGTGGCACCGTTCGGCACGGTCATATGCAGGCATGCGAGACCGTCCATGGTGTACTCCATAGACCTGAATCCGGAATGCGAGAGGTTCATGAAGGAGAACATGCGCCTCAACCATATCCGCAACATGGAATGCATCATCGGTGATTCCACCGAGGTCGTCAGGAAACTGCCCAAGGCCGACCGCATCATAATGAACCTGCCGCAGATGGCTGACAGGTTCCTGGATTCCGCTCTGCGCTCGGTGAAACCGTCCGGCATCATACATATGCACAAGATAATGGAGCGTTCCGAACTGGAACCGTTCCAGAAGGAGATGACGAAGAGGATGGCGGACGAGGGCCTCGGGATGAGGGTCGTCCGCGTCTCGGAACTGAAGACGTATTCGCCCACGATGAGCGTATACGTCTTCGACATATGTCCCGAGTAATTCACTTCTTGTTCACGGGGGCGAGGGTCACACCGGTCTGTCCCTGATAGTGGCCGCTGCGCTTCTCGTAACTCTTCTCAGAGGCTGAGGTCATGGTCTGGAAGACCAGCTGACAATACCTCTCCCCGATCGGTATCTCCAGTTCTTTGTCGGAGCTGTTGTAGGATCCGAGGGTGAGCGTCCCTTCGAATCCGGCGTCGACCATGCCGAATGCGGAGATCGTTCCTTTCCTTATCCACGACGTCCTCAGCCAGAGGTTGCCGCAGACATCGTCGGCCATCCTGACCCTCTCGATGGTGGAGACGAAGAACATGGTCTTCGGGGGTACCTTGACCGTCCCCTCGTTGTAGACCTTCCCGTCTATGGAGATCTCCGCCACCCTGAGGTCGTAACCGTTGGGAGTGAGACTTCTCTCGTTGTAGTCGCTGATGCCTATGCGTCCGCTCTGGATGCCGTATAGGATGTCCCTGTCGGATAGGATTGCCATGGCAGGTTATCGCCATGGGGATAATAAACCCTATCAGCGGAATCTCTGACGGTCCGCTATCGTGTTCAGGACGCCGTCCAAGAGTCTCATGGTGCCCCCGAGTCCGATGGCCGGTTCCGCCCGTACGTTCACGGTCTTGTCTCCCGGGCCCTCGATATCCACATGCCCCAGCGCAGTACCTTTCGATATCGCGGATGAACAGATGGCGCCTCCGGCGATGATGACGTCCGTTTCGGTGTGCAGAGCATCGTCCGATAAGGGGATCCCCTTGGATCCGAAAAACGAGAATGTCTCATCCTTCCAACGTTCCCCATTCGGACATGTCACGGCCACGGGGATCATACCAAGGTATCTGTAGAGGAATCTCGAGACGGCGTATGCGGTGGATCCGTCGCAGTAGAGGGAGAACGTACGTCCCTTAGGCAGCAGGTGGCAGGACTCCATGGTCCTTATGCATCCGGCCGCCCTTCTCCTGCATACCTTTATCTCCTCCAGTGCCGCGGTAGGATCTCTTTTCATGATCTGGCACAATGAGATCACCCAATCCTCAAGGGCATCGAATCCAATGGGTGCCCCTTCCCGGGGTCTTACGGTTTGGATTTCGTACTCCCTTTCATAGAAGTCTGCCACCCTGTCGCCGTACTCCGGATAGACCAGGATGTTGGCTTCGGCCTCCGCGGACCTCCTGATGTCCTCCGCCGTCCATCCGGCACCGATTACGCAGTTTATCTCTATGCCGCATAGTGCCAACAGGTTCCTCAGGTCTTCCACCGTGTCATTCCAGTTGAGGTGGAGGATGGAGATCCCGACCAGGTTGACGGTCCCTTTCCTCGGGGCCTTCCTTTCCGGCCTTATCCTGTCGACAAGTGCCAGGACCGCATCCTGGAATCCGTCGGAGCATGTCCCGGAATAATCGGCATGGTCTATGCATATCGTAGGGATCCCGCGGCCGACGGAACCGATGTCTTCGCCGATGAGGGATGCCCCCGGCGAATTCACTATGCCTATAACGGACGGCTCCATCTTCTCGACCTTTGCATACAGGTCCTCCAGTCTGTCTTTTCCGCCGGTGACGAACTTCCCCATGTCTAGGTATGTGCATGGGGCCCTGGGCTGGCTGAAGAAATATCTGCTGCCCATCTCGAACAGGTTCCTCGATACAGTCCCTCCTTTCCTCGTCCTGTAGCACGATTCCGATACGGAGGAAGGATAGTATTTGCATCCGGTCGGGCCGTGTATTATAGTATATCCGTCGGCCACCCCTTCCAGGCCGGCTATCAGCCCCAGAAGGCTTTCCGGTCTCTCGTTGTCAAGCGACATCCTTCCTCCAACCCTCCTCCTTAGGTGCCAGCATCCCTCTTATCCAGTCGTCCGTGAGTCCTCTGGCCGCGAAAGTGTCCGTCGAAGGGGCGCACGGCAGACGGGACTGGTATATGGACGGGTCCACATCCGCAATCGCAGGGACCAGAAGTATGTCCGGATGGGACGAATTTATAGTCCGCATCACATCCGGCACATCGTTTTCATATATGGCCGTGAATCCGTCCGGCATCCTTTCGTCGGTCAGGTCGTCCGTATGGTCCGAGCGGCTGAGTATGTATGCGCCTTTTATTTCCAGGCCCGCACCCTCCACTGCCTCCACGATCCACGAGACGTCGTTGTTTATGGCGACTATGCAGCAGGTTTTTCCCGAGAGGATCCTTCTGGGACCGTCCATCATGCGGTCGAACCTCTCCCTTATCCCACCTATGATCATGTCCGCTCTTTCTTCGCATCCGAAGAACCTTGCTACGCAACGTACCCATCTGGATGTACCCTCTATTCCTCCGCGCACAGGTTCCTCCAGGGTCTTCATGCCGTATCTGTCCTCCAGGAAACGGCATATCTTGTCGGAGAAGACGTCCGGGTTGAGCTTCAGGTTGACGGTCGCACGGGAGGCACCTTCCAGCCCCTTCATGTCGGTGATCCCGGGGAGGATGCAGTTCACCGTTATCCCGAGGGACGACAGTATGGATGATACATGTGCCAGCTCCGACTGCATGTTGCTGGACATCGTCTTCGATCCGACGAGGTTCACAGAAAACGGTATCGTTTCGCCCGGGGACGAGAATCTTTCCACCAGACCTATGCCCGCATCTATGACGCCCTGCATGAAGTCTCCGGTGGCGTTCCCGTCCTCCTTGAGGATGCATATGTGGGTCCCCGGATTGTTCATTTCCACCTTGTCCACTATGCCTGGCACATCGTCCCCTATGATCCCCGGGGGGCATGCGGTTATGACGGCGATATCCTTCTTTCCGGCGGCTACGCATTTCCCGAGGGCATGCTCGAGGGCCTTTCCGCCTCCGAAGATCATGTCATGCTCCTTCATATCGGTGCAGATCACGTCGGGGTCTTCGAACGCCTTTACCACCCGGTATCCGCGACGCATCGCGCCGTTCACGCTGTTGGAGTCCAATTGGATGGTGAAATGGGCACAGCTCTTCGGGGAATGGAGGACGGTGGTCAGCCCCTCTATCGATGTGCAGACGGATGATGCCCCGCTGAAGGCGCAGCCGTTCAGCGGTTCGTCGTACTCGGCGATCCTGGAGGAGTAGGGTCTAGGTCTCCGGCTCACGGTACTCGATTGGACGGAGGCCGGTGCGACCTTTTCCGGGACGGAGGTCCTTCCGAGTATCGTCCTTTCCAGTTCGTCTTCGGAAAGGAATCTCGCACGATATCTCCTTCCTTCCAACACCTTTTGGGCCAGGCCCCTGAATGACGACGCCTCGGGTGAGTCCGGTCTCATCTCCACGACGGTCTTCCCCTGTTTCTCGGCCTCCATGAATATGGGCGACCTGCCGAATCTGGCTATCACGGGGACCCCCACCGCTTCGGAGAAGGCCATCACGCGGCCGTCCTCTGCCGGGTCCCCCCTGCTGTTGAATATCAATCCCCCGATCCTGTCGGGGTCGTAGTTGGCCGTACCTCTCAGGATGTTGTTGGCGGCATAGATCGACATGAACTCCCCGGACGTCACTATGTAGACCGTGTCCGCATATCCGTTCCTCAGAGGGACTGCGAAACCTCCGCATACGACGTCCCCGAGAACATCGAAAAGGGTGATGTCCGCATCCACGGATTCCGCCCCCAGGTCATTCAAGAGGTCGAATGCGGATATTATCCCCCTTCCGGCGCATCCTACGCCCGGTTCGGGCCCTCCGGCCTCGACGCAGAGGCATCCCCTGTATCCGGTGGCCATGACGCCCTCCAATCTCCGGTCCTCGGGTTTCACGGCCTTCAGGTATTCGAGGACGGTGTTCTGGGACCTGCCGCCTATCAACCCCCTGGTGGAATCGTGTTTGGGGTCGCATCCCACCTGCATGACCTTTACGCCCATGTCGCCGAGGGCCGCTGTTAGATTGGACGATACCGTGGACTTGCCGATACCGCCTTTTCCGTATATCGCTATCTTCCTGCCCATTGGATCGACCGTAGAAACATACCGGGGAAATTCCCTATATGGATGTAAATTACATCCAATGTATTTAAATCATAATCTTCGTAGTATATTACATCCCACTTACATTAATATTCGATAAATTAATTCTGGGTATTTGTAAAACAGGGAGAGGGCGAGATGGCTGTAATATCCACCGGTGCGGGTCGTATTTTCCAATCCAACAGAAGATTATTATCCGTTATGGATATGGGGAGATGATAAAATGCGCATCGTACCGAGGAACGAGCTCAGGGACCTGCCGAAGACGGTCCACGGAGGGCAGGGATGGAGGCTCACGGGGGTGGAGGACTTCAGTCAGAACCTCAATCCTCTCGGACCCCCGCCCGAGTTGAAGGACGAGATCCTCAATGCGGTCTCCGAGATCGGGCATTATCCGGACGCCTCCAACGAGGTGCCCAAAAAGGCGGTCGCAGACTACTTCGGTCTGGACATCGACAATGTGGCCATGGGTGCTGGCTCGTCCGAGATAATCAGGAATTTCCCGGCCGCCTTCATGGTGCCGGGGGACAGGGCCCTCATGATGCGCCCTTCGTTCGCGGAGTACGCCCAGCAGTGCAGGATAGCTGGCGCATCCATAGATTTCATGGACCTCATGCCGGAAGACGATTTCCGTATCGATTCGGAACGGCTGTCCCAGATGGTCCGCGACAACCATTACAAGGCCGTCTACATATGCAATCCCAATAATCCGACGGGACGCATCGAGAAGAGGGAGAAGGTCTTGGACATCGTCAAGGAGTGCGAGGACCTTGGGACCATGGTCTTCTTAGACGAGACCCTTCTGGGTCTTTCCCCGGAAGCCGCCAGCACATCCCTTACCAAGTATGTGGGGAAGTTCTCCAACCTCCTCATCGCGGATTCCTTGACCAAATCGTTCGCCATTCCGGGGATGAGGATCGGATTCGGCCTCTCCAGTCCGGAGATCATCTCGGAGCTGGAGAAGGTCCAGCTTCCCTGGAACCTAGGTACGTTGGAACAGGCCGTCGCCGCCTATCTTGTGGAGTACCGTATGGACTATCCAGATGTCGTGGCCCGGGAGCTCAAGGCCGAGTCGGCCTATATGCATTCCCGCTTGGACGACATCGGTTTTCCCGTCGGCCCTCTCTCGGATTCGTTCTTCTATTTCGTGTCCGTGGAGGATCTGGGTCTTACCGGAGAGGAGATGAAGAGACTCATGCTGAAAGGCAGTGTGATGATACGTGACTGCGCTTCCTTCGGTGACAGGTTCAGAGGATACATCAGATACTGTGTGAAGGACAGGTTCAGGAATGCGAGGTTCATGGCGGCTGCGGAAAGCGTCATGGACGAACTCCAGGGAAGATGAGACCGTGGAGTTGTGGCTGGACGCGGTCCTGATAGCGATATTCGCATTCCTCATAGACCGTTACATAGGGGACGTTCCCAACAGATACCATCCTCTCAGATGGATGGGCAACCTGTTGGATTGTATAGATCGCCGTATCGCCGACCGCAGGTCCCGGTGGAACGTTGTCATCGGATTCCTCTCCTATGTCCTGGTCCTTTTGGTTTTCGGAGGGGTGGCCCTCACCATGACGATGGCCTTGCGCTACGGTCTCGGCGGCGTCGGGGAGTTCGAAGTCCTGGGAGCCCCCTGCAGCTTCGGGGAGATCGTGTGGATCGTCGTATCGGCACTGTTCGTGAAGGTAACCTTCGCCCTGTTCGCATTCAGGAAGTTCTGCTCCCCTATAGAAGACGATCTGAAGAAGGGTGACCTGGATGCCGCAGCCGATAAGACCCAGATGATGGTCAACAGGAAGATGAAAGGGATGGACCTCCCCCATATAACGTCGTCCTGCTGCGAGACGGTGTCGGAGAATCTCGTGGACAGTGTGATATCGCCACTGTTCTACTTCGGTCTCTTCGGCCTTCCTGGTGCGATAGCATTCAGATGCTCCAATCTTATGGATGCGATGTGGGGCCACATCAATGAAAAATATTATGTGCTGGGTCATTTCCCTGCAAGACTGGACGACGTACTCGGATACATCCCCTCGAGGATATCCCCTCTGTTCGTCGGTGTTGCGGCCAAGTTGATGCGCATGCGCAGCGGGCGCAGCGCCGTGAAAGCGGCCATAGACGAACATAGGAAGACCCCCAGTCCGAACAGCGGATGGCCTATGACGGCGGTGGCTGCCGCCATGGGGGTCTCCTTCGAGAAAGAGGGGGTGTATGTGATGGGGGAGGGACCTCTCCCCTCCATAGACGATGTCCGCAGATGCTATCATCTGGTGGAGTTGACGTCCCTGGTGTTCCTTTTCGTAGTCACCATCCCTCTGGGTATGTTTCTGGGAATCCATGTGCAGGTGTTCATAGAGGACTTCATCCATGGTCTTCTGGGGGTGTTCCGAATATGAGATATGTAAAAAGTTACGAGATCCTGGAAGAAGGTGACCATGAGGCCACCGCCGTGATCCGTTTCACCGAAAAGATGGAGGTCCTCAGCAGTGCCCCTCTGAACGGTGGTCATGCATTAACGGATACGGTGTTCATAATGCAGGTTCCGCATGATTACGACGGGGACTATGTGGCGGATCTCCGTTCCAAGCGGGACCAGTACAGGCTTCCGGAGGACTCTGTAGGCTTCATGACTTCGGCCGAGGTTAGGTATGTGTTCTCCACCGCGGAGGAAGTTTTCGAAGGAGGGGAGGCGTTCGTCGCGGCCACTGCCGGTGTGACCAACTGCGTCGAGGCCGGAAATGCCCTCGACCGCTGGGATGAGAGGAAGGCCCGTTCCGAAGGCATATACAGGAGGCTTATTGCAGGTACGATAAACATCATGGTCGTTTCCTCCGTTCCGCTGGATGATGCTGGGAAGATAAATCTCATGATCCCGTTGGTCGAGGGGAAGACCCTTGCCATGAGGGATCTCGGGTATACCGAGACCGGTACGACCTCGGATGCCATGGCCATAGTGTCGCCGCCCGCTGCCGACAGGTCCCCCTTCGCCGGCACAGGGACACATCTGGGTATGTCTTCGGCGAGATGTGTCAGAAAGGCCGTGGCCGAATGCATAAGGAAAAGGGGGGAATCCCCGGAGACCAAAGACTCCCTTACGATGTTGGCCGGTGCAGGCATAGGGTCCGATATGCTGTGGTCATGTGCTTCTGCTCTCGGATTGGATGAATCCGTGAGGGGCGGTTTCGAAGAGGTCCTCCGCAACATGGCGGGGGATCCCGACATATGCGCCCTCGTATACGGGATACTGTCCTCCGGCATGATGGCGGACAAGGGATGCATAAACGGTCAGGTGGAGGGGGGGATGCCGGAGGTCCTTACCGACGGGACCTTGGCCATATTCCTGGCCGGGAAGATATCGGAGGACCGCGGAGGGGATTCCACCGTGGACCTTCTGAGGATGAGGCCTCTCCGGGAAGAGGATGTCAGAGAATATGCGGAGATTGCCGCATACGGTCTGGTGGCAGGTGTGGTCGGGTATATGACGGGGTTCTCGGATGACTGAAAACAGTGATGTGCCAGAAGGTGGCGGTGAGACTCCGAAGGGGGGTTTCGTCTCGGCCATAAAGTGTATGATCTCATTCTTTACGATAATACGTCTGGACGTCGGTCAGAAGGAATTCGATGCCATGGAGAGGAACTTCTGGGCCGCCCCCGTGATCGGATTTCTTAACGGACTGGTGGCGGCCGTCGTATGTCTCCTTCTCGTCGAAGTGGATGCGAGTCCCCTCCTCCAAGGGGTCGCCGCCCTCGTGACCGTGTTCGTGTTCTCAAAGTTCCTGCATTTCGACGGTCTTACGGATTTCGGGGACGGCATGATCGTGTCTTCGGGAAGAAGGGAGGACCATGTCCGTGCCCTGAAGGACAGTCTGATCGGTGCCGGAGGTTTCGGTGTGGCCCTCACCGTCGTCCTGATATCGGTCGCATGTTACACCAATATCGCAACATATTGGGGAAGCGTCATGGCAGCGGTGTTCGCCGTCGAAGTGCTGGCGAAGAACACCCAGGTGGCCGCAGCCGCATTCGGCGAACCAGGGAGCGGTATGGCCTCGCGTCAGGTGGGTATGACCGGGAAGGGCTCGCTTGCGAAGTCTTCGGTCGTATCCGTCATCCTTCTCGCCGTCATCTGCCTCATACATCATGGGATCTGCGGCCTGATGGGTTATGCCCTGAAAGATGATGTCATGATTTTATGCATGATGCTGGGTCTTTTGATGTCGGTGGCCGTCGGCTGGTATATGGCCCGTACGGCCAACAGGGTCTTCGGGTTCGTCAACGGCGATATCCTGGGGGCAGCGAACGAGATATCTAGGGCGGTCATGCTCATCATGGCCGTCATCGTGCTGGGATTGTGCATCTGATGGAAGCTTTGATCAATGCCGGTGGAAAAGGGACGCGCATGGGTCCTTGCGGAATAGAGAAGCCTATGCAGGTGATAGGCGGGAAACATGTCGTCCAAAGGGTCGTGGAGGCCATGCGCGGAGCCAAAGGCATCGACCGTGTCCTCGTATCCGTGAGTCCGAACACACCTAAGACGGAGGCCTATCTGAAAAGTATCGGTGTCGAGACCATCAGGACGTCCGGTGAGGATTTCATGATGGACCTCCATGAGTCGTTCTCGGTCATGAGCGGAGATTATGTCATGACCAGTCCGTCCGACGTGCCTCTGATGACATCTTCCGTTATAGACTGTACATTGGACAGTTTCAAGCCCGAGATGCAGTCGATGATCGTCCTTGTGAAGGCCGGCATAGTCCGTCAGATGGGCATCGTCCCCTCGTATACGAGGGTCCTCGACGGGGAGGAATGGGTCCTTTCCGGCCTGTCTGTCATGGACCGGAAGGGGACATTGGAAGGGAAATACCTCAACGAATGCTGTCTGAAGACCGATTGGAAGGAGTTGGCCGTGAATGTGAACACGCAGGCCGAACTCTTCCTTGCGAGAAAGCTCTTCTGATCACTCGTTGTCGGCGGTCTCCAGAGCAGGTTTCTCCGTCTTCTTGGACCTGGTCTTGGAAGCGGACGTCTTTTTAGCCGTCTTCTTGGAAGACCGTTTGCGGTCGGAGACGACCACGGTGACTACCCTTCCTACCCTGTCGTCGGACGATGCCGCGGATGGAACAATCCCAGTATTCTCCGTCTCCGTCTCGGCCGTCTGTTTCCTCTTCTTGCGGAGAGGGCAGTCCATGTTTATGCATTCCTTTATGGAACCTATCTGGACGACAGGTGCGCCGCATTCGGTACAGCTCTCGCCTACCGGGACTATCGTCCCCCTGGGTCTGAGCGGATAGGTCTGAGTGCACGCAGGCCATTCGGAACATCCTGCGAAACGCCTTCCCGCCTTGGAGTACATGATGCGGATGGTTCCCTTCTTGCAGGTGGGGCATGGGCCGAGGTCGTTTTTGTCCGTATTGCTCTTGCACTTCGGGTCGATGCACTGCAGGGACGGGGGCACACCCTTCCTGATGACCTTTATCTGTGCCAATCCGCACACCGGACAGACGGAGTCAGTCATCTGGACGAGGGCACCCTTGGGGAGCGGGTATGCGCGGTTGCACTCGGGGTATCCGTTGCAGCCGATGAAGTTCCCGTTCTTCGACTTCTTGATGGTCATACTGTTTCCGCAGCTGGGACACATGCCGACGAACTGCTGTTTCTTCAGCGCGGCCTTTATCTCGTCCCCTATGGCAACGCTTTCGGAGTCGATCTTGACGGCGACGTCGCGGAGCATGTCCTGCGATTCCTTGACCACGGATTCGAGGCTTCTCTCCCCATCCGTTATGCTGAGCATATCCCTTTCCAGTTTCGCGGTCATCTCGGGTTCGGTTATACCTCCGCCGTGATGCTCGAGGGCCTTGGTCAGGGCTATCCCGCTGGCCGTAGGGATGAGATAGTTACCTTGGACGTAGTTTCTGGAGAACAGTTTCCCGATGATGTCGTGCCTGGTGGATTTGGTACCGAGCTGGAGTCTGTCCATCTCTTGGATGAGGGAACCCTGATTGTATCTGTACGGGGGTTTGGTCTGGGACTCGTCGTTGGTTATGCCTCTGACGTCGACCTTGTCCCCGACCTTCATGTCGGGGATGCGGCTCTCGGCGGCCCTGAGGTACTTCCCGTAGTATTTCTTCCAACCCTTCTCCTTCTGTACATACCCGTCGGCCTTGAACGTCTCCCCTGCGACGTCAAGTTTGACCTCGGAGACCTCCGCCACTGCGTTCGGTGCCACGGTGGCGAGGAACCTTCTGACGATGAGTTCGTAGAGCTTCCATTTGTCCCCTTTGATCTTGGCCGAAGTAGCTCCCGCGGTCGGGTAGATAGGCGGATGGTCCGTCGTCCTCCTTTTTCCTCTGGAGGGGGAGATCTTCTCCTGCTTCAGGAGTTCGGAGGCCTCCTCGGAGAAGTCGGAGTCCTTGAGTCTCTCGAGGACGCCCCTCAGAGAGAGGCTACGGGGATACTCGGTGTTCTCCGTACGGGGGTAGGAGATGTATCCTCCGGTGTAGAGGTCCTCTGCCAGTTTCATGGCGGCGGAAGGGGGGATACCGATCTTGTTGGCCTCGACCTGCATCATGGTCGTATCGAACGGCGGCGGCCTGTACTCCTCCTTGATACCCTTCTCGTAGCTTGAGACGGTCGCCTCCTTGACGTCCTTGGTCTTGCCGAAGATCTCGTCGGCCACATCCTTGTCGAATATCTGGCCCTTCTCATGCTGTCCTTTGAAGGCCAGCATGCCGAATCTCCCGTTTATCTCCCAGTAGGATTGCGGCACGAAGTTCTCGATCTCCTCGTTCTTGTCCACCAGAAGCTTGAGGGTGGGGCTTTGGACGCGTCCGACCGACATGAAGTTCTTTCCGACCTGTCCTGCGGACAGGGATATGAGTCTTGTAAGGACCGCTCCCCAGGAGAGGTCGACGACTTGTCTGGCCTCGGCGGCGTTGGCGAGCCTCTCGTCGGGTTCGACGAGGTTCCCGAAGGCGTTCTCGATCTCCCCTTTGGTCAATGCGCTGAATTTGGCCCTCTTGACCTTGGTCATGTCCACTCCGGCCGCTTTGACGGTCTCCATGCCGATGAGTTCTCCCTCGCGGTCGTAGTCGGTCGCGATGATGATCTCATCCGCATCCCTGGACAGTTCGATGATCTTCGAGAGGATGGATTTGACACGGACGGTCTTGATCTGCGGGGCGTTCACGAGGTCCACGGGGGAGGTGGCCCTCCAATCCCCGTACTCCTCGGGGTAGTCGAGCTCCATGATGTGTCCGCGAAGGCTGACGACGTTGTAATCGTCGGTATCTGTGCTGAATGTGAGGGAGGTCACGCCTCCAGCGGATGCCGAGTGCGATTTTCCGTCCGAAAGGATGGTGGCGATCCTTCTGGCGGCGTTCGCCTTCTCGGTTATGATAAGCTTCTTCATCATCCCCCGTCAGTCTGTACTTTTTATTTATTGGTTGGTGTAACTGTGTTCGGTAATTCACCTTGATCCCTGACATCTCATGCGGATGCCTTTGTA
>ERZ857629.290-NODE-290-length-75127-cov-5.840793_pt1 | contig 75127 bp, 70 predicted proteins | sample MGYA00519700_ERZ857629 | MGnify/ENA primary metagenome ERZ857629 (study PRJEB31778, sample SAMEA3449351) | human gut metagenome | biome: human gut; feature: human-associated habitat; material: faeces | place: United Kingdom | collected 2010/2012 ... | reverse complement strand
ATGTGTTAGGCACGCCGCCAGCGTTCATCCTGAGCCAGGATCAAACTCTCATGTTCATGTTTGTCCTGCCAGTTTCAACTGGCTACTGTTGTTTGGGTTGTGATTTTGGATTGCTCCTCATCACGTTCTCAATTCTTACTTCTGAAATTCTTATTGGAATTTTCAGGGTTGCATTGCTGTTTATTTGTCAAGGTTCTGTGTTGCTGTTCTCAGCGGCAACTCTGATATAATATCATATGTCGTTCGCTCTGTCAACAACTTTTTTAAAGTTTTTTCAAACTTTTCCCACCAGAGGTTTGTCCTCTTTTTACGCGGTGGAGTTTTATACTACCATATCTCTCAAACGTTTGTCAACACTTTTTTCAAATTGTTTTCTACCGTTTTTGCAAGACTTTCAACAGGCAGGTTCTCCCTTTGCAAAAAGCGCAAAAAAAGAAATCTCAATCACTTAAGATTTTCCTTCCTATTGGTAGTGAAACGGAGAAAGAGGGATTTGAACCCTCGCGCCGGTTGCCCGACCTACACCCTTAGCAGGGGCGCCTCTTCAGCCTCTTGAGTATTTCTCCATAATCTGAACTACGTCTCTACCAATATGATATTACTGCGTCTTTTCGTGACGCAAAAGTTATTATACATAAGGTCACTGTGTTTGTCAATTCCTTTTTTCAGGAATAGCGAAATATTTTTCAAAACAGAAATAAACATTTCACTTCCACAATTCTTACCGCAAAATGAAGCTATATTATACTTCCTCACGGTACTGCAATACCGCTGTTTCGTACAAATCATTACCTTCCGAATCAATTACTACAATCACAGGGAAATTTTTCACTTCCAGCTTACGGATCGCCTCCGTTCCCAAATCATCATAAGCTATCACTTCCGATGCAAGAATGGAACGGGACAACAACGCACCGGCTCCACCCACCGCAGCAAAATATACCGCACCGTTTCTCACAATCGCATCCTTAACCTGCTGAGACCGTTTTCCCTTTCCCACCATACCTTTCAATCCCAAATCCAGCAAATCGGGGGCATACTTATCCATTCTGCTGGCTGTGGTAGGTCCTGCAGAGCCTATCGGCCTCCCCTCTCTTGCCGGAGACGGCCCCATATAGTAAATAACGTTGTTTTCCATGCTGAGCGGAAGGCTCTTACCTTCCGCAAGCGCCTCAGCCATTCTCTTATGTGCGGCATCTCTCGCCGTATAAATAGTCCCCGTCAGGTATACATAATCTCCCGCACGAAGCGTACTTGCTTCCTCGCCGCTAAATGGCACATTGATATATTTATCCATTATTGTTCCATCCTTCTTTACACGCTATTACTTCCTTAGTGTACAACCCCTGTTTCTATAGTTCATACCTCTGTCGCACTTACTTTTGCTGCTCTTACCGGTACCTGTCGATACTTGACTCATGTCCTACCAGCGTCCTGCTTACACCTTACTTATGTCCTGTCGTTATCCCGCTTATATCGTCCTTACCGCATGCCTGTTTACATGGCAGCAAATATTGACCGCCACCGGCAGACCTGCGATATGTGTCGGGTAGGTATTGATATTCACCGCAAGGGCAGTGGTACTGCCGCCCAATCCTCCCGGTCCAATACCGGATGCATTAATCTTTTGCAGTAACTCCTGCTCCATCTCGGCAACATACGGAATCTGGGAGTGTTCGTCCACCGGTCTTGTCAGCGCCTTTTTTGCCATCAGTGCACACTTTTCAAAGGTGCCGCCTATTCCGACTCCTATTACCATCGGGGGACACGCATTAGGTCCTGCATCCTTTACCGCTGTCAGGACAGCGTTTTTTACTCCTTCTATTCCATCCGCCGGTTTCAGCATGAATACCCTGCTCATGTTTTCGCTGCCAAATCCCTTCGGCGCCACTGTAATTTTCACCTGTTTTCCCGGAACTATGCTATAGTGAATGATTGCCGGAGTGTTGTCCTTCGTATTTTCTCTGATAAGCGGGTCTTTTACAACCGATTTGCGCAGATACCCCTCTGTGTATCCCCTGCGGACGCCCTCATTGATTGCATCCTCCAAAGAACCGCCCTCAAAATGAACCTCCTGTCCGATTTCCATAAAAACAACAGTCATTCCGGTATCCTGACAAATGGGAATCATATCTTCACCGGCTATCTGCAGATTTTCCTCCAGCTGTTCCAGCACCTGTTTACCAAGCGGTGACTTTTCCGCTGTCGCCGCTTTATCCAAAGCACACTTCATATCTTCCGTAAGGAAATGGTTCGCCTCTATACACATTTCCTTAATATTCTGCGTTACAACGCTCACGTCAACTGTTCTCATTTGCACCTCTACCCTAATATCTGCTCTTTAATGGCTTCCAATTCCTCCTGAGAGGGTTCTTTGGGTACCCAGCCAATTCTCTGTCCGTCGCCTTTATATCTCGGAATCAGGTGCATATGAAAATGATGTACGGTCTGTCCTGCCACTTCTCCGTTGTTCTGTACCAGATTCAGCCCGTCGCACTGTAAGGTTTCCTTTAACTGTACCGCCATTTTTTTCGCCAAAGGCAGTATCTTCTGCGCCAGTTCGTCCGGCAGCTCATATAAATTTGCCGCATGATCCTTGGGCAGAATCAGGGCATGTCCCTTTGTGGCAGGGCCCAAATCCAAAATCACCCTGAAATCCCCATCCTCATACAAAGTCTTGGAGGGAATCTCCCCGTTTGCTATCTTGCAAAAAATACAATCCTCTTTTTTCATGTCTCATCCAACCTTTCTCTATTTGTTTTCCTCAAAAAGGAATGTCTGGTCTAATGTTCTGAGAATACGGAAATCGCCTTTCAGTTTAATTGCTCCCGACATAAACGCCCTTTGAAATGTCATTCTGCCATTGACAATTTCTTCCACCGTCGCCCGGTTTGTCTGCATTTCAACATCCGGTTTCTCCGTTTCTCCATAGCCGCACTCAAGGTCTGAGCCATTCATCTTAATAATGAAATTTTGCGGCTTCTCTTCTATATTAATGGAATAAACGGCTTCAAATCCGGCTTGGGGCTTAAATGCTCTCTGAAAATCCGTAAGATATTCTTCCTCGCTATCCGCCCCCTCGTTGCTGAGCATATCACGGAAAAGCCCTGCCAGCTCCTGAATATCTTCCTTTTGGCGGCGCACATAGCTGTCATCGGAGGCATACTGCGAAAGCTGTTCCGTCTCCTGCGGAGTCAAATCAATACTCTGCGGAATGGACACTTTCTGCCGGACTGCCTGATTGCTCGCCGGAAAACTTGCCATATGCTGATTGATGGTGCGATACATATTTTCTGCTTTTTTCTCGATGATGTGAACATACTGCTCATTCATCTCCAAAGTCACCGTATTCTCGATATATCCGCAAATACCGCTGCAGGGAAGTCCTCCGAGGATCTCCCATGCCGTGGATAAATTCAGCTTTGCCTCCCTCTCTCCGTAAGTGGTGGACATGACAATCGGGCACATATAAATGCCGGCAATCTTTTCTTTGTCACCATACAGCCAGCAGGCGTCCAGAAACTGCTGCATATATCCGCCTATGCCATACCACTCCACCGTGGTAGCCAGTATAATTCCATCCGCCTCTTTCAAAGTCTGCGGCAGCGTGGTAATCGTACTTTTATGCTCATACAAATTATAGCGCGTCACATTAACCCGCAATTCTTCCAGCACTTCCTGCATTTTGTTGATAACATAGATTGTGGGGTCGTCAATAATTCCTCTTCCACCATAATAAATATTAATGTTCAATGCTCTACCTCTCGCTTCTTTTTTTTCTCGCTTTTATTCTGTCAACAATACAGATAACCAGTCCCATTGCAAAACCCGTCACCAAGCCGCCCACATGGGCAGCATTGTCTATATTTCCTCCCGTAAATCCGGCATACAGGGAATACCCTATCATGAGCACCACTCTGGGCAGTGTCACATTGGGCATCCGCTTCTGTGAAAAAATAACCAGTGCAAGCAATACGCCGTCCAGACCGAATACCGCACCGCTTGCTCCTATGGAACAAGCCGTATCGTAGGTCATTATTTTCACCCATAAAGACAGCAGATTTCCGCCGATACCGGACACAAAATAGCAAAGCGCATACCGGATATGTCCGACCTCTTTCTCAATCATGGCGCCGAGGAAAAACAGAATAAACATGTTATTGAAAATATGGCTGATACTTCCGTGCAAAAACATTGCCCAGACAATTCTTCCGTATTGTCCCTGCACCAGCACGTTTCTTACACCCAATTCTCCCATATTATATAACATATCGCCTGTAAAAGTACATATGATAAATACAATTACGTTCACAATCACAAGAGCCGCGCTGACCAAAGGCTGTTCTTTCCAATTCCGCATAAGCATCTACCCTTTCAACCGGATTCGCTCCATTCCTGTCGTTTTCTTTCAGTAAAAGAGTACCACTCTTTGCCCCGTTGCGTCAACCCGGAGGAAATATGACATTGCCTAGCGGTAGATAAAGACTAATTTACCGATTGTTATTTCATCCCCCGGCTCCAGCCTCTGTTTTTCATAGGGTTGTAACCGCAAGCCGTTTTTGCCTGTACCATTGGTGGAATTTAAATCCTCCAGATAGCATTCTCCCGCCTCTGTGCTGATTCGGGCATGGATCCTGCTAACAGATATGTCTTGTAACACAATATCCGCCTCCTGCTTTTTCTTTCCGATAAGGTAAGCCGGCTTATCAAGCTGCACCAAAATTCTGCCATCCGGGGTATATAGTCTGTGTGTTGTCTGAACCGGCTCTTTTTCCTCCATATAAACCGTCTGCCCATAGGCTTCCTCATACGGTGTATCTTCCGCCACCGCATATCCCTCCATCTGCCTCTGCATAGTCTCCCGATAACTTTCCATCTCCTCCTCATACTTTTTCTTTCGTCCGCCCAGCACAGAAAAAAATCCCTTTTTCTCCGGTACGGCATTTCTCCCCTGTCTTTCGGCTTTCTCCGCCGCAGCCATGGCAGGTTCAACCTTATCCCCTGTTTTATCCTGCAACGGCTGCTCCGTTTGATTCACCGTCCGGGGCAAAAGTTCCGGCGCCTTTTCCACCGCAGCAGCCGTATCTAGTATTTTTACATCTTCCAGTATTTGTGCCTGTAAATACATGCTGCCGTTTTTTTCATACTGCTCATACATTTTGTACACACACTCTACCAGTAGCTCATCCTCATAATCAATTTTTTCCACCAGATACTCCAGCAGCTTTTTAAAACCCGTTTCCTCCTCACAATACGGAACATACAGAAAAAAGAAAACATTGTTTTCCAAATCCTGAAATATCTGCCCCGGATACCATATTACATTTTGCATGTCTAAAAGGAATCTCCCCAGTTCTAATTGCAGTCGGTCATAACTCCACATAAAATCCTTCAGCCAGTCCCTGTCAATACATTTTCTGCCATGCAGCTGCGTAATACTCTGTTTTGAAGTTATGTCATAATACAAATAGGCAGAACCGTTCAGATAACGGAGGCTGCAGGGGAGCAGTCCCTTAATTCCGCCTCTTGTAACCATACAGTACTGATATTTTCGCTCCTCCGGCCGGCTTTCCAAAAGAATCCTTTCATAATTGCTGTTCATGCTCCTTACAAACTCTTTCTGCAACCGCTTTTCCTCCATTCTCAATCCGTTTCTTTTTTCTGCGTAAGTTTCTGATACTGCCGGACAAAGAAAACCGGCGAAACCGTATGATGCCGGTAAACAGTTTTGATTTCCCGGTTTTTCCAGCCGACATTTCCCCCTCTTTCGATTGTCAGCACACCTTTCTCCCATTTTATATCCGGTTCTCTGCCGTCATACATCATGTATTTTTGCTTGTCCTGTTGCGCCGCCTGCCACCCAAGCAATTCGATACGCTCTCTGTTATCCTCTGCCTGCATTGCACTGCCGCGGAGCGCAAGCGTCCCCGTATCCTGTTCCAAAAGGCATCTGTCATACTGAAAAATCAGCAAATACATCACCGTTACTATCCCCGCGAAAACAATAGGCATTACCAGTGCTGCCTCCACCGTAAAATACCCTCTGACCGATACTGTCATTCTGTGCCTACCCCCTCATTCCAAAGCTCTGTATCATGAACCCTGCAAACAAAAAGGGCAGAAACGGTATCTGTGTTTGCCGCTGTACCCGTCGCAGTGCAAGCAGCAAAATACAGCACACTGCCGAAAGCATAAGACTGATACAGAGAAGCAAAACGCTGTTGCGCCATCCCAGATACAAGCCAAGTTCCGCCAACACCACTCCATCCGCATATCCCGCCATATGAGTGCACTTTGCCACAATTAACATTGCCAGTCCCGGAACCACTCCCAAAAACAGCGTCCACCAGAACAGCGTACCGTGCACGCACTTCCAGACTCCCATTCCCGCAAGTAACAACGCCCCTATTATCAGGCTCCATACCGGCACCTTTCTGTATCTGACATCCCACAGCGCCAATATTCCCAGATAGCATGAAATTACAACCTGCATATTACGCACACCTCCTGCATGGGCGGTAATTTCCGGCATCTTTTCTCAAAATGGTTTTTACCGTCCTCTTTAGTCCCGGACAATTCCGGTTATTATGTATTCCCGTTCCGTCCAATGTAATATAAACGCTTCCCGGTGTCAGTCCTCCCCCGCATTTCTGACAGGGGACATATCGTTCTCCGTTTTCATTGCGAAGCCGATACGCCTCCCCGGAACCGACCTCTCTTATCGATAAAGACAAATGACTGCAATCTAACTTTTCATGGTATACCTTGCCGTTTTCCGTCACATATACCATATCCTCCGTTTCCTGAGCATTCGTTTCTCCGGGCAGCCGGTATCCATTCCACAAATGCCCGTAATAGTGGTTTGCCATACGGAACGGTCTGAATCCCGCTATGGAGATAAACGGCTGAACCTTATAAGTGACAATCAGCTCCAGTTCATCCTTCTCTGTAAAAATATCGCTTTCCAAAAATACAAGTCCGTCCGCACCGCCCGCAACCGGCGATTGCTCCAGATAGTCGTTCCCCACATAATCCCTAATCTCACCTTTCACATAGGTATAAGTCACACCTATATCCATCAGTTTTTGAAGCGCCTTTGCCGATTCCGTATCTTTATCCTGCACCGCACAGCCATAAACAGCCATCCGGTTTGCCACATCGCATAGTGCAAGTTCCAGATTCCCATGCAGGCGAATCAGTTCTATAGCACACCCCATATTCAGAAAAAAGAACAGGAAAAGGGGCAATACTATCGCCGCTTCCACCGTCATACTCCCCTTTACCTTCCCCCGAACAGTATTCCAACAGGCAGTTTTTCCATAAGAATTTTTGCCATTAAAGATTTTCCCTTTGGAAATTTTTCCAAGGGAGAAAAACAGTGACACCCCCTTTACGAAATGAGTTGACCTACGTGAACTTTTTATTTTGTGGGGTATTTGTATGGATTGATTCGGAGTATTTCTGCCCATTTTTTGCTTTGGAGAAGGGTTTGTACCTCTGTGTTTCCATAAAGGAGGCATCACTGTTCACCCCCCTTCTTAACATAATTTATCAATACTCTTTACCTCGTCTTATCGTAAATTCATAACCGTAACAGCTTTTCACTTTTGCCTCAAATTCCACCCAGTCATAGCAGCCATCCAGCCGGAACGCCCCATTCCCCGGAGTTGTACGAATATCCGCCTCCACCATGTTCATGGCCCTTTTTGTCAAATCCTCCAAATTTGCAAATGCCATAAGCAACCTCAGATATTCTTTATAGCCGAGTCCTTTTGCGCCCTGATTGTTGCCATCTGCCAGAACCAGTGCATTTTCCAGGCTGTAATGCCAGCTTTTATCATCTTTCAAAAGTAGAACCTTACCACCTGCCATAATGGTTTTCATATCGTAAAGGCTTTCCGCATATGCCCACCCCAGTAAGAGTGTAATCTGAAGTGGTTCCGCCAGCTCCGGCACCTGAACAAGCGTTGCCAGCAACCGTGCCACCACTTCTGCCTGTTTACACTTTTCACTGTCTGAAAACAGATACATTGCATTTGCCGCTTCGCGGATGACACAGATTTGCGTTACCACCGTCTCTAAATTCTTCCTGTCACTGTCTTTTCCGGAAAGCAGATATTCCACCTGATAATCCAACACGCTCCCCTCTTTGGGCTGACCGTAATATCCCATATATCGGAACAGATACTCCTGAAACAAAAATTTCTCCGCAAAAGATAAGGAATCCTCATTCACATTCTTCGCATTCTCTGCCTGGGTTTTCTTTCGGTTTCCTGCGCTAACCTGCCCATTCTCCATGCGGGCAATAATGAGCGAATCGGAAATCAGCGTCTTTGCAGAAAGTGCCTCCTCATCCTTTATCACCCACGTTAACAGTCCCGTATTTCGGACATTCTCCAATTCCCCTACCGGATTCGGAACCTGTACAATCTTTGTTTCATTTTCTGCTATCTGCACCTCTTTTCCGTCGTAGGACTGCAAGGTTTCCTGTGCCTCACGCCTCTGCTCCTCCACATGACCATCACAGAATCCATTATTTTCCACTGTTTGCATCCATTGTGCCAGTTCCTGCATTAACGTCACGTTTAAATCGTCTTTCACCGCCTCGATTGCCCGCTTGCGAAAAACAGCACCCCCATCATCTGTCAAAACAGACACTCCTGTCATTTCCAGAGAGTCCAGTGAAATACTCAAGAAATCCCGATAGAGGTAATCCGACAAAAAGATGTCCTCCATGGAAAAATTACGTTCCAGATAATTTTGCATATGCTCCTTGGTATTTTCATAACTTGCATTCACCGTACCGTAGGACGAATCAATGGCAAACAGATTGTATCGCCGGAACAGCTCTCTGTGATACTCCGCCAGCACACTGTTCAGTCCAATGTCCATGACGCACTCCGTCTCCATCCGTACTGCATTGCTTCTCACCCCCTCTATCAAAGCAAGGCAGAACGGCAGGAGAACCGCAAGCGTCAGCGCCAGATATACGGTCAGATACCCCGGCACCTCTGCTGTGCACTTTTTCATCATATTTTATTTGTCTGGGAGGTGATTTTGGAAAAGATGGAATTCACTATCTGGGTTATCTGGGTTTTGAAAACAATGACAAGCCCTACCAGAACCACAATAATCAAAATAATTTCCACGGTTCCCATACCGCTCTCTTCTCTGATAAATTCACGAAATGTTTTTAATGGTTTCATACTTTTTCCTTTCCGCCCATGTGTCAGGGCTAAAAAAAATAAACTCTAAACTCCCATAGAGGAAAACGCAGGCACTATAATCATGAGCATTACCGCCAAAAGCATCATGGCCATGGGCAGAAGCAGCTTTGTGACCGCCTCCTCTCCCAACTGTTTTCCGTATTGCAGTTGTTCCACGGCTGCCTTTTCGGTTTCTTCCCGAAGCCTGTTAAGCAGTTCGCTGTTCCCCCGCTTTACATTTTGGGACAAAAGCGTACTCAGGCGTATGTACTCCTGAAGCCCGGTTCTTCTGCCAAAGAACTCGTATGCCGCGCCCTCCGACACTCCGGCACGCAGTTTTCGGCAGGCATAGGACATTTCCTCATACACCAAGGATTCCCGCCCTTTCTCCTGTTTGTCCTTTTCATATTCCTGTACAATTCTTTGAAACGCATTGCGAACCGTCATTCCCGCCCCAAGATACAGTGTCAGTCTGTGCACCACATTTGGATATTCCTTTTTCATTTGCTGCTTTCGCTTTTCTCTCTTAGTATGGAGGTCATAGTCGGACATGATATACACCAAAACAGCCACCAGCACCACACTTATCCACAAAATAGCGCCGTTATCCTTTCTTTTCTCCGTCCATACCAGTTCCTCCCCCTTCCACGTCTGTGGAAGCTGCCAGTTTTCCTCCGTTCTGTCCTCCTGCTCCGACTGTATCAGAAATTTTTCCATTTCCCGATACTCTTTTTCCTGCGCCGGAATAACAGGCGGTACTACCCGGACGCAAATCGTGGTTTCTCTCTGCCACTCGCCGTAAGATACCCCGGCTGTCAGCTCCACCTCCCCGACGTTCCCATCCTCCGCTGTCACAACACCGTCGCTGCGAACGGTATCCGGTCTGTCACTGACCCAGCTTACCTCAAAGGGAAAACCCTCATAAGAATCCTCCAAAAGCAAATCACCCGATACCTCTTCAAGTGACGGGTTACTCCCCAAGATTTTCTCCGGCAGTTGCTGCAAAAATATCCGGTACTGTTCTTCCAGCTCCTCCTTTCCCCAAATTCTCGCGCCAACAGGAATTTGAAACTGCCTCCTTTCGGACTCCACAACACATTCCAGTTCAATGTCCTTATCGGGTGTGCCGTAATCACTCCTTGCAACCATACCGTCTTTCGTCAGAATTCCCGTCGTCTGTGCCTGTACGCTCACTATCAGTCCAAGCAGCGTCCCCGTCAGACAAATTGACAGGGAGCGTGCCAGCTTTCCCACACAGTAATCGGTGAATGCCGCTTCCCTGCCTTTTTCGGGATGCAGCGCCGCCAAATCCTCTTTCACACCCATTCCCGAAAAGACCGGAATTTTCCTTACACATAACTGCTTGTACAAAAAGAGTGCCATCCGATAAAAGGGGCGCAGCAGGGGACTTATCTCCCCATCCACATTCTCCTTTTTGGATAAGAGAAACAGCGCAAGAAACAAACACGCCGCAACCACAGCTATTATTTTCATCTGCCCACACCTCCTTTCCCCATCTACAGGGTTTTTCGGTTTAGCCGCCTACATCATTTCCCGCCGGATGCCCTCCATAATCCGCTCCCCCAAAAGGTACGCCGTAAGATAAATGGCAACACACACCGTCATAATGGCAATCCCCTGCAGATTGTGATACAACACATCGAAATAGCCGGGATAGCTGAATCCGATATACAAAAGAACCCCAAACGGCACCAGTTTCATAATCGTCTGTTCCATTCTTCGCCCGCTTAACAGCACCTGTAGTTCTTTTCTCGCATCCACCCGCCGTCCGATTAACTCTGCCGCCTCCTGAATGATTCCCGGCAGATTCCCGCCGCTTTTTCTTGCCACCGTCAAAACCGTAACAAACTGCCTCACCTCCTCACTGTCACTCCGCTCCGCCAAATCCGTCAGCTGCTCTTCCAAAGTAATGTTGATAACTAGTCCTCTCCGGATAAATTCCAGTTCCTGATAGATATAAGAATGAATGCCAAACAACATTTCCATATCCGCCCGGCTTTCCAGAAAAGCATTTTCCACGGCATATCCCGCCTTTAGTGCCGTTGCCACGGACAGGATACATTCCTTAAACTGGTTGGTGAGTTCCTCTTTCGAGCGGCTTTTCTGCCTTTGCATCTGGATGCGAAAATAGGCGGCGCCAACAAAGGCAAGGGGCAGTACCGCCCAGATACTCCGGTAAAAGAAAAAAGCAAAGCACATGACCACACCCGCTGATTTGGCAACAGCACAAATCAATCCCGTCCGGCTCCACTGGCACTTATGATAATCCCGCCGCTTTAAGTTTGTTTTCACGCTGTAATTCTCCTTTCCTGCAAAGCTGCCCTATCACGTTCCCGGAATCGTCCTGACCTTCCTCCTCAAAAGCATACAGCGGATTTAGCTGAATTTTGCCTTCCTCGCATCCCGTGATTTCCGTGATTTCCAACACCTTTCGGGATTTGTCCCGAAGCCTTCCTAAATGGACGAGAATGTCTATGCCTGAGGCAATCTGCTGTCTGATAGCGGGCAACGGAATCTCCAGTCCCATAAGAACCATATTTTCCAGACGGGACAGCATATCCGCCCCGCTGTTGGCGTGTCCGGTGGACATACTGCCGTCATGCCCCGTATTCATACATTGCAGCATATCGATTGCTTCCGCCCCACGCACCTCCCCGACGATAATGCGATCCGGTCTCATACGCAGGGAACTGCGGATCAGTTCACGCATGGTAATCTCATTGCAGCCTTCCACATTTCCGTTTCGGGTTTCCATCCGCACCAGATTGGGCAGTCCCTGCAGCTGCAGTTCCGCGCTGTCCTCTATGGTGATAACTCTCTCCTCCGACGGAATAAAGCAGGACAGTACATTGAGAAAGGTTGTCTTTCCGCTGCCGGTTCCTCCGCTGATAAAAATGTTATATCCCGCCAGAACCAGTTTTTCCAAAAAGGCTGCCGCCTCGGTGGAAATCGAATGGTTGAGAATAAGCTGCTTCATGGTAATGGGATGTTCCGGGAACCGGCGAATGGTAATAATTGGCCCGTTCAGCGCCACCGGTTTCATCACAATATTTACTCTGGAACCGTTCTCCAGTCTGGCGTCCACAATGGGGGAGGACTCGTTCACCACCCGGTTGCAGCCCGCCACTATCTGCTGGATAACATCCTGAAGTCTTTCCATGGATTCAAACTTTACATCCAGCTCCCGCAGCCGCCCCTGCTGTTCCACAAAAATATGCTCCATTCCGTTAATCATGATTTCCGTGACCGTCGGATCCTCCACAAAAATCTGCAAAATATCCAGTCTGCGCATGGAATCAAAAATTTCCTGTTTCAACTGCCTCAGGAGTTCCACCGGATAACAGACCCGTGTCTCCTGTTCCAAAATCACCTCATCAATTACATTTTCCACTTCCTCGTCAGTGTAATCCCTGCCAAAATCCAGCCGCTCCCGCACTTTCGCACCAAGCTCCCGCCTCATCTGCGCATATTCTCCCATCTTCATGCCCTCTCATCTTCATCCCCGATAATCTCCTTCAACTGTCTCCGCACATACTCCGCCAGTTCGCCCCGCACATACTGCTCCGGCTCCTCCGGGAGTCTTCGGATATGGGGCGGCGCGCTGCGGCAGGTCTTTTGCAGGACATCCTCATATTCATACAAGCCCAATAGTTGCTCATACTGCAACAGCTTGCTTTTCGCAATGCGGTCATCTGCAGTGAGCGTGAAAATCTTATGGCAGTTTCTCAGAATATCAAACAAGCCCTGTATGCTGTCACTTAAGTCCAATACCACGTATTCGTACTCGCCCAATTCTGCGAGTTTTTGTATAAACTGCATCCACTCTGCCGCTGACACCGTGAGCAGATTCTGACCGGAGCGCATAGGGGGAACATAGTCCAGTTTTCCTTTTTTCTGCACTATGGTCTGCATCCGCAGCCGGAATTTTCCCTGTTCCACATTTAGAAAATACAGAAGGTCCGCCATGTCCCTGCTCTGCACCTCCGGCAGAAGTTCGGTAATGCCCGCATAATGTTCAAAGTTCAGGTACAGTGTGCGGTGCTCCTCCGCTAACATCTGGCTCATGGTCAGTGCGACCGAGGTTTGCAGGCATCGTTTTACCGGGGAATACATACCGATAAAGCGGGTATTACTCCTGCACCATAGCTTGGGCAGACCACCCGGCGCAATCTCCATATAGATTTCCAGCAATTCCTTCAACACCCTATCCGCCTGCTGATATTTATTCACCTGACAGAGCTGCCCCCATTTCACCATACCGCTCTCATTCAGAATCACGGTGCGCAAAGGCTGCAACGCCTGTAAGTCATCGCAGTATGCCCCCTCCGCCGCCACCAGCATGGAAATCTGTCCCGGCTTTTCCTCTTTCAAAAGCAGTTCCACCACCGTGTAGGTTCGTATCTCCCACGGAAGGGCCTTTCGGCTTTTCAAAAAATCCGTCATGAGACCGGCATATTCCTCCTCTGTGTCACACAATATCAGAACGTCCTTTGACTCTTCTCTCAATAGACACCTCCCAGATACAGAAGCAGGCTTCCCAGAATCGGCCCCGCCAGACAGATACCGGCGGTTTTACGCTCTTTTGTATCCTCAATATACAAATAAAATTTTCCGCTGCGTGCCACGCCTGCCACATACTCGCAGAAATACCCGAATCTCTCCGCCGCACTCTTTTGTACCATTATTTTAATCAGGGAAATTACCGCTGCGATTAACAGCGAGAAAAACAGAAAAAACAGGAATTTATTCCGGGGCAGATACCCCGCACAGATACCGTATAATTTGACATCACCGGCTCCCAGCGCCCCAATGCGGAACACGGGATACAGAATCAGAACCACCACCACACTCTTTAATAAAAACCATATCATATCCTGTGGCTTGCCGCAGATACCGGTTAGAATTTCTCCGGAAATCAGCATGGAAATCAACAACAGATTCGGAATCCTTCCCTTTCTGTAGTCAAAATAACAGGCGATTCCCAGCATAAAACACAATGCTATCAACAATTCATCTCCTTTGTACTTTGTACCATTTCCTTTTCAATGGTTTCCATAAATGAAATTACTTCTTCTGTGAAATTGAGGCGACCGTGCCTCCGTTAACGATTCTTTAGAAAGTGCTCATTGAATGTTTGTAAGTTGCATTATATCGGCTGCGGATTTCTTTTTCAAGTAGCTGTGTACAAAAAAATGAATTTTGGTACTTTTCTACAACATGCGGTAAATTCCCACGCCATAAAGCGCCAAAAGCCCCGGAAATCCAAGCACTGCGGATGTCAAAAGCGTCACGGCATTCATGCCGACACCGAGGGAAATCCCGAATCCGGCAAGCCCCATATTGACAAAATAAATGCTCACCATTCCCAAAACGCCTCTCATCACAAGATTTAACAGCCATTCCAATTTTTTGCGGACTGCGCCGACCAACAAAATTCCCATGCAGCTTAACACAATAAACAGCGTACCCAACGATTGATTCATGTGCAGTACATCCCTTTTTCTTTGATACACTCTATGTCTTTCCTGTACAAAATATACATTTCTGGTATATTTTTGAAATTTGAGGCTATACTGTTACCAATTAAGTTGAAAGGAATCGTGTGCCTTGAAAATTTTTTATCATCAGAATGTTGACAATTCCCTGCCTGTGACAGAGGATCTTACGCCTTTATCCTTAAAAGATTCCATAGAAAAAACCCGCTTAGCTTTGGAAATCGCCTATGCGGGTTTTGATAACGCTGTGGAAACAGATTTAATCGACAGCTACATTTATGAAATTAATTCACTACAAAAGCGGTATGAACACCTCACCTGCCTTGCCTTAAAGGCGGAAGCGTCCCCGGAACCGTCACACCAGCATTCCGCGATTCGCGCCTTGGTCAGCCATGTTCTCGGTTAACGTATTTCTGCCGTATGTCAATCCGGCATACACGGTCTGGGAATTTTGCATAACCGGCCCCTGTTTGTTCTGTGCCGCAATCTGCGCATACGCATCATGCAGGGGTTGAATCACTTTGCAGACATCCTCTACCATTGTCATATCCTCTTTCAGTTCCACCCTTGCCAGTCTCCTGACGCAAAAGAGATAAAGCTGCATCAGTTCCTTTGCCGGTTCGTACTCTAAATGGAGGGACTGCATCAGTTCATTCAGACAGCCTCTTGCCTTACGGACAGCCTCAACCAGCGTCTTTTTATCACTCTTTTTAATTGCCTCTTCGCACTCTTCCAGATAACAGAGCAGCATTTCATAGAGAATGACTACCATTTCTGTGGAATTTGCCTGTGTGATACGCAGGGTAAACTGCTGCTTACATTCTTTTGTCATAGCTTTTCACTCCCGACGATTTCGCCTACTGCAACAACTGTAATACCTGAGAAGGTCTCTCGTTTGCCTGAGCCAGCATGGAGGTTCCTGCCTGTGTAAGCACCTGATAGGTGGTATACTGCGTCATTTCCTCTGCCATATCCACGTCCATAATACGGGAATATGCTGCCGTCATATTTTCATGGGTAATATCCAGACTGCTCACTGTGGACTCCAGACGGTTCTGGTAAGCACCCAGTCTGCCTCGAATCCCAGACACATATTTTACAGCGCCGTCCAGTCGGGAAATGCCATCCAGCGCGCCTTCCTTGGTACTTACATCCATGTTTTCGATTCCCATATTGCGCAGGTTCATTGCCGGAATGTTTACCGCAAGCACCTGTCCTTCATTGGCACCGATTTGCAGACGCATGGCGCCGATTCCCATAACATCTATTTTCAGACCGCTCAAATCCAGATTGCCGGCAGCGTCAAACGTTGCGTCCGCCAAATCCAGCGTCAGTTCAAAATTATTGCTTCCTTTAATGGTAAGCAGGCTGTCCCGAATATCCACTTTTGCGCCTTCCGGGAAATCCGCTCCTGCCACAAAATTGTCCGCATCCACCGTGTATACATCCTCGCCATCCACGGTTTCCTTCGTCACGGTGAGGGTATCAATGGTATACTCCTTGACCGGCACGTCCTTGCTGTAGGTGTTTACCGTAATGCCAAGCTGGTCGGTATAGCCCTTCAAATCGAACTCGCCGTTTAACAGCTTCTGTCCGTTAAATTCCGTTGTCTCGGAGACACGGGTCACCTCTTCCTTCAACTGAGCGACTTCCTTCTGTACCGTTGCGCGGTCGTTCTCACTCATGATACCGTTGGCAGATTTGATTGCCAGCTCGTTCATACGCTGTAACATATCGCTGACCTCGGACAACGCGCCGTCCGCTATTTCAATAATGGAAATACCGTCGTTGGCATTCTGTCCGGCTACGGAAACGCCCTGAATCTGCGCATTCATTCTCTTGGACATGGCAAGTCCTGCAGGGTCGTCCTTTGCATGGTTGATTTTCAGGCCCGACGAGAGCCTCTCCAAAGACTGTGCCAGCAAGTTGTCGTTATTTGCCAGCGCATTATTGGATAACATGGCTGATACATTGTAATTAATTCTCATACTTTCCTCATTTCTGCACCGCTCTTAAAAATGTTTTGGCAATGCGGTAAAGTTCTGCATTATCCACTTCCCTGTATGCTTCTTCGCCGGAAACTTCCCTGTTTACAGACGTATCTTTCTGCCGGGAATTCACTCTCTGTCTGTCCGTTACTGACAGAATATCCACTTCCCAGTCCTTTTCCGTATTCTCTTGAACGGAATTACTAAATATATCGGCGGCATTTTGCAATTTCATAACCGATTCCTGTGTATTTCCTGACAGATAACCTGTGATTTTTCCGTTATCCGCCCAAAGCTGCGCCTCTATCTGCTCCTCATCGGACAAATGAACGGCAATCGCAATATGCCCTTTGTCCTCCCCGCTGTTATCCAGCGAAAAATGCACCTTCGCCAGCTCGTCCCCAATATACATAGGGAAAATATAGTCCTCTCCCTTTGCCAGACTGCCGGCAACGGTGAGCTGTTTGTGTAAAAGCTGCATCTTGCGGACATCCATGCTGGTATCCGCATTTTCCAGACTCTCCTTCTGCACCTCCGCATCCATGTCTTCCGTTAAGGACTGACAGCTTTCCTGAAATTCCTCTCTGCCGTTCATATGCTCCAGCAGATTGTTGATTTCTTCTTTTCTTCTGTCCTTCCACTTTCCAAAGGTTGCCTCCGCTCCGCGGGACAATTCCTGTGCAGCCAAAAGATTTCCGGCATTTTGAGGTAACTCTGCCTTTTCCAGCAAAGACACCGCCTCCGCATCTGCCTCCGCCGCTGCCCTCAACTGCTCCATATCCGCCTGCAGATAAGATTTTTCTGTCTCCTCACTATATGACACATCTGTCAGCAACTGCTTAACATCTTTTACAAAGCCCTTGGCAATCTGTTCCGAAATACTCTCACCCTTTCGGATTACCTCCATGGTCACTCCCAGTTCGTCCGAAACCGTCACATCCATGGACTTAAACTTTCCGCTGCGCACAGCGGACAACAGATTGGAAAAATGGACCTGCGCTCCGGTGTTCACCAGTGCGCCCACTGCCGCGCCGTCCGAGGCGTCAATCTGATGAATCATACGGTAAATGCCGATATATGCCTCACGCTCCTGCTGTGTAATCTCCTTTTTCTGCTCCAGTCCGTATAAGAAACGGCTGTAGCTCTCCGAGGCATTCTCGTACTCTTCCGGCAGGGAATCAAAATACTGCTCCAGCTCCGGGAAGTTCATTTCCAGCGGATTCTTGCCGTCGCGAATCATTTTCAGAGTTGACGCCGGTGTCATCTTTTCCACCACCGACTGTACCAGCTCATCCGCTGCCCGGACTCTTTCAATATTCTCCACCGTCACTTCCATGCGGTTATATCCGAGAATCCTCACTGCACGACGGTTGCTGTCCGTAGCTTCCACCTGCAAATCCTGTAAAATATCGTCCACATTGGCAAATGCCTTGCGGATGTTGTCACCCAAATCCTTTCTGGGCGCCGTCATCAGCGTTTCGTAGCTTTGCTGTGCTTTACCAATGGCTTCTTGCGATGCCATGACTTCCCGTGAAGCCATGGTTTCTTGCGATGCCATGGTATTCTGCAATGCCTTGCCTTCCGCATGGAATGCCTGCAGGGTGTCCAGTCTGTCCCCTGCACTGAAGATACCGAGAATCTGTGCTGGCAGCGTGGGCAGGTCATTCACCACTGCATTTACGTCCCGGTACAGCTCGTATTTTGCTACGGCATTATCGTCACCGGGGAAATAGTTTCCCGCCACTTCCTGTTCCGCTTTCCGCAGTGCCTCCAACAGTTCCTCAATGGGAGCCGTATCAATGGCAAAGCCGCTCTGAATCAGTTTGATATTCACCTCGGCGCTCATGCGCAGACGCACTTCCTCCAACTGCCTGCGTGCCGTAATATCCCCTGCGGAAATAAAATTTTCTGCACTCTCCCGATAATAAGCCAGTATCTCCACTGCCTTTTCATAAATATTGTCCCGCTTTGTCAAATCGCTGTAAACCGGATTTTTGCCCTCCGAGACGGCTGCTGCCGCCGCCTTTGCAAAAGCGTCCTCCGTCACCGGGAACTGCACGCGCTCCAGTTCCTGCCACCGCGCCAGATTTTCCCCCGTAAGCGGAACTCCCTGTTCCAAAAGCGCCTCCGCCGTCCGAAGGTTTTCCTCGTTTACCGCAAGACCCTCTCTCTCCAACAGGCTCTCTATCTGCGCCTGCAATCGGGAATCGATTTCCCGCCCCGCATTTTCAGCATAATACCCCTCTATGGCTTCTCCGTAAAACTTAGGCTGTCCCTTTCCGAAAGACTCTGCCCCTTTGGGAGACGCACCGCTGCTTTGCGCCATGTAAAAATCCCACACTTCCGGCTGCAATTCATTTTCCACCATGTAAGCATAACCGCTCTCCGTGGGCTGTGTCAGGTTCGACGCCATATTCCAAGCCAGTTTTACCTGATTTATATTTTCCTGTGTGAGCGGAATGTCCGCCTCCCGGAAGCTGTCCCGGATTGCCGTCGCCAGCGCATCGCTTCCCAGTGCGGCTGCCAGTGTATCCATATCCAAATCGTCCGTGTAACCGACAATCACCTTGCCGGATTTCACCAGTTCCGCCTTGATTTTATCCACGATAGTCACTGCCGTCTCCGGGTCCATATCGGAAAAGGAAAATCCCTCTTCCTCCATTTTGGCATAATCTTCCTCAGACATGGTGTTTGCCAGAACCGTGCGGTAATTCTGCTGTACTGCCACATCCGTATTGGCAGCCTCCTGCTGAATCTCCGCCATGCCCTTTCCCTTGGATTTGCCGGTGCCGTTCATCCAGTTTGTTCCCGGCTCCGGGCAGAAAAAAGCAGCGGCACTGCGATTGCTTTTGCCACTCTGATAGCCGCTCCCCCTGCTTTCCTTTATCTTATCCGCTGTATTCCGACTGCTGATTTGCGAAGTCTCCTGCTTTTCAAATGTAATTTTCACGCCTGTTCCTCTGACTTTCTTTCGCAACTGTTTTGCCAAATCATTTCATGAAAAAAGGTAAGCACGTCTGTCCATGCTTACCTTTTATTTCGGTTCAAATGTTAGAATTCTTAACCGCCTGAGCGTCCGTTAAAATTTTCGGTCAGAACACAAATACCGCAGCGGTGTACGGGGGCAAATCAAATGTGATGGAATAGTCCTTGTAATGAAAAGGCTTTGCCTGTGCATGAAGCTGCGCGGGAATCGAATGTCCCCAGCCGCCGAAACGCTCCTCATCACTGTTTAAAATCAGCTTGTATGCCTTATTTTTCGGCACACCCACGGTGTACTGCTCCCACATCATGGGGGTCATATTTATCACAAAAAGCAGACTGTTGCGCCCGGTGGAACTCTTGCGCACAAAGGAATAGGTGCTGTGCTCCGCATCATCCGCATTCATCCACTCAAAACCGTCCCAGCTGTTGTCAATCTCATACAATGCGGGATATTTCCGGTACATGAGAAGCAGTTCTTTTACAAACTCATGAATGCCCTTGTTCTTCTCCTCTCCCAAAAGGAACCAGTCAAGCTCTCTCGCCTCGCTCCATTCTCTTTCCTGTCCGAAATCCTGTCCCATAAACAACAGCTTTTTGCCGGAGTGTCCGAACATATACGCATATCCTGCCCGGAGGTTGGCATATTTGTCAGCCGTATATCCCGGCATTTTGTTGACCATGGAACACTTCAAATGTACCACCTCGTCATGGGAAAGAGGCAAAATATAATTTTCACTCTCATTATAGCTCATGGCAAAGGTCATGGCATAATGGTCGCCTTTTCGGAAAATAGGGTCTAACTTCATGTATTCGCAGAAATCGTGCATCCAGCCCATATTCCATTTAAAGGAAAATCCCAAACCTTCCTCCCCGATATTGCTCGTCACGTTAGGCCATGCCGTGGATTCCTCCGCCACGGTAATAAATCCCGGATACGTGCCGCGGACAACGGAATTCAGGTGATGGAAAAACTCGATTGCCTCAAGGTTCTTGTTTTCTCCGTAAATATTCGGCAGCCACTGTCCGTCTTTTCTTCCGTAATCCAGATACAGCATGGACGCTACAGCGTCTACGCGGATTCCGTCCACATGAAATTCCCTAAGCCAGAACAGCGCGTTGGCAATCAGGAAATTTTTGACCTCCGGTTTGCCGTAATTAAAAATCTTGGTTCCCCAATCGGGCTGCTCGCCCCGTCTGGGATCCGGATGTTCAAAGATGCACTGTCCGTCAAATTCACCCAGTCCGTGTGCATCCGTTGCAAAATGAGCCGGCACCCAGTCAAGAATTACGCCGACTCCCGCCTTGTGCAGTTCATTGATCAGATACATGAAATCCTTCGGCGTTCCGTAGCGGGAGGTCGGTGCATAATAACCCGTCACCTGATAACCCCATGAGCCGTCAAAGGGATGTTCCGCGATTCCCATCAGTTCCACATGAGTGTAACGCATTTCTTTCAAATACTCAATGATTCTGTCCGCGAACTGACGGTAATTGTAAAAACCTTCCTCCGTGCCGTCGGGGTGTTTCATAAAAGAACCGATATGGCATTCGTAAATTGCCATAGGCTCCTTGTTCATATCTTTTTTTTCACGCTCGGAAAGCCATTTTGCGTCCTGCCAGCCAAAGCCCTCCAAATCCGTAATCACGGAAGCCGTTCCCGGTCTGTATTCCGCATAGTTGGCAAAGGGGTCTGCCTTGTAGAGTTTGCGCCCGTCCCCCGCTGTAATCAGGAATTTGTACATATCGCCTTCGCCCGCACCCGGTACGAACAGGCTCCAAATACCTCCGTCACCCAGCTTTTTCATCGGGTGGGCAGTCTCGTTCCACCCGTTAAAAGAGCCTATCACATGGACTGCCTGCGCATTGGGCGCCCACACACCGAAAAAAGCGCCTTTTTGTCCGTTTTCCTCGGACAGGTGGGCTCCCAGTTTTTTATAAATGTCATAATGTGTACCCTGTGCAAACAGGTATTGATCCGCTTCTGAAATAAATACCTTCGGCTCTTTTTCTTTCATACGCAATGCCTCCCGTTAAGCAAAATCTTTCTCGCCTAAAACAATCATATCCTCATCATCGTATCTTTTTGCAAAAAGAACATCAAAGAAATGTCCCAGTGTTTTTTTGTTTGCGTGCCGGATTGCCTCATCCACGATATCCTTCACTTCCATTACCGTAACAACATGGTCGCTGGTCTGCATGTCTTCAATTCTCGTGTGAAGCGCCAGCACACCCATCTCATTGATGGAATATTCCATTTCCCGCGCATACTGTCTTCCGAAAGCAACCAGTGTATCGTTGCTCAATGCCTCCACGTCCATGCGCGCCGTGAAACAGCCGTGCAATTCTTTGTTTTCGTCCAGAAAATGGTTCATCGACCGCTTGGTATCTTCCAGTACCACCACAATTCCGGTTGTCTCCTGCTGCAGGGATTTGTTCAAATCCTGCACGGTTTTCGGATTCATGCCGGAAGCCTTCTGAATAATGAGCGCACCGTTCTTTAAATCGTTGACAATGGTGCTCACATTTTTGTTGTTCAGGGCATTGCCTGAAATTTTTGCGACCTTTCCGGAGAAATTGCTGTCCTCCATCTGGATTTCGCGTATCATATTTTTAGCCAGCGTCAGGGTATCCATGCCTTCCTCGCCGGTGATAATGACATTACCTGTATAAGCAGCCAGACTGATACTGTCCACTGCCTGCACCAACTGCTCCCTTGCCTTTCTGCTCTGGATATAAGGCGCATATAACTCTTTCTCTTCTCTGGTCAGCGCACGGATTTTCGCCTTGTCGCGCTCTACGGCAGGACGCTGGGTTTTATTCTCCGCGGGAGTTTTATCGGCAGCGTTCTTTCCGGCAGATTTCTCTGCGGATTTCTCCACTACAGGTTCGTTCTTCGCAGGCTTCTCTGTATCCGCTTCCTCAGAGACTTCTTCTGTCAGTTCCTCGCCGACAGCCTCTTCCTCTGCCAGTTCATCCCCGGCATATTCTCCTTCGGCAGATTCCTCTGCGGATTCTTCTGCCAGTTCTTCCTCTGTATATTCTCCCTCGGCAGGTTCCTCTGCGTACGCTTCCTCGGAGACTTCTTCAGTAAGTTCCTCTCCTGCAGTCTCTTCCCCGGTTAGTTCATCCTCAGCATACTCTCCTTCGACAGTTTCCTCGGTATACTCTTCCCCGGTTAGTTCATCCTCGACATACTCTCCTTCGACAGTTTCCTCGGTATACTCTTCCCCGGTTAGTTCATCCTCGGCATACTCTTCCTCTGAGACTTCTTCTGTCAGTTCTTCTCCGGCAAGCTCACCTTCTGCCGGTTCCTCCTCTGCTAATTCTTCCTCCGCGGTTTCCTCCGGTAATTCTCCCTCAGAAAGTTCTCCGGTTGCTGCAGCGTCATCCACGCTGTCGATTTCACCATTTTCCAACTGCTCTAACAGACCATCTCTCACGGACGCCTCAAATTCCGTAAACATGGTCCCTGTCTGCTGCAATACATGCTGGCGGACTTCCTCTTTGCGCTTCTCCTCGTTCTCTTTTTTCATGCGCTCCCACTCGGTGAGAATGTCCTCTATGCTCATCTGTCCGGTAATCTGCTTTTCAATGCTCTCCTTTTCGGGCACTACCAAACTAATCTGTCCGTCAGACTCCTGAGACAATACCCCTGCCAGTTCCTTGGGCGGCTCGGTGCGCAGCATAGTCTGCTGTTCTTTTCCAAGCTCCTCTAAACGCATCTGCTCCATGACCGTCTCTGCGGTTTCGTCCGTCTTGGAAGCATCTGTTTCCTCCGCTCCTGCCTCCGAAGCAGCCTCATCACCGGCAGGTTCCTCCTCCGGCTGCGGCTGTATCTCTACGATATTCTGACTGTCTGCCACTACCGGGCTTTCGCTCCGAATTTCCTCCGGCTCTTCCACCGCTCCCGCTACGTCGCCGATTTCTCCGGTCTCGCCAAAGAATACTTCCGTACCCTCCATCTGCTCCTGTTCCGGTTCCAAATCGTCCTCATTTACTTCCTCTATCTGCGGATAGTCCAGACTTTCCGTATCGGATTCCAACATGGGCGCTACAATAGAGCGGGTCACGGGATTCTGAATGGATTCCCGGTTGTCCTCGCCAAGTACCTCTTTCAGTCCTGCTGCCAGCTCCGCCTGCAAATTAATAGTATTATATTGTCCAACATCCATGGTTTTCACATGAATGTCCATCTCGTCCTCTGCACTGTTATTCTCCACAGGTGCCTCTCCGTATACCGGCTGATAAATCTGCGTATCACCCGAAACGGATCCCGCCTCCGGATAACTCTGCGCTCCGCCATTGTCATATGCCGCATACTGCGCATTTTCGTCCGGATTTTCGTTCTCCGTAGACAGACTTTCCTCTGTCTGCGTGCCAAAACGGTTATCGTATTTTATCTGCTGGTCCGGTGTCAAAGGCTCATGCAGCATTTTCAGCTCCATTGCCTTGATGACGTATTTTCCGTCACCAAACCACAAAATCATTTCGTCACATTCTTCCACGCAGCGGGTGGCAAGCCCTACTCTGTGGTACAGATATGCCAGTTCATATGCCCACTTTTCGCGATAATCGTGCTTTTTCAGTTCCTCCAGTACCTCTATGCGCTCCTCCAAGCTGACATCCTGTGCCTCGTAGAGTTTGTACTGTAGAATGTATCTTCCGGGGTCCTTCGGCGCTACCTGCACGAACTCCTTATAATACTCCACTGCCTGAACATACTCTTCCATCTTAATGGACAGTTCACACAGGGAATAGCATATGGTTCTTCCTCCCGGACGGCGCTCGTACGCCAGAAGCAACATGTCTCTGGCATCCTCATATCGGCGGTTAATCTTGTATAAATCACTGATTGTGCAGAGCATCATCACGCTCTTTACGCGGCGCCAGTCGATGGTATCGGCTATCTCCGCCGCCTGTGCATATTCACCCTGTGCAATCAATTCTTTGATTTCATCTGCTCTTACTTTATATTCATACTTATCCAAGGTATTCGCTCCCTTTGTCAGTCTTTGGTTTTCCGGCTCTTAAATAGACTCCCCCACTTTTTAATCAGTGTACCATAGTCTCTATATGCCTGTCAAAAATAAACCGTAAAAATTCATGAAAAAATACAAGATATAGTTTCCGGGACGTCCCTTTCCTACAACAGATTGCTTAATCTTGCAAATTGCTCCAGTGTAAAAGTTTCGCCTCTCACCGTGGCGGGTAAGTCCATCTGCTCCAACACCTTCTGTACCTGCTCCTTGGACACCTGAAGATTTGCCGCATTTCCCAGTCCGTTCACCAAGGTCTTTCGTCTCTGATTAAAGGAGGCACGAATCAGCGCAAACATTTTTTTCTCATCATCCACCTGCACCGGCGGCTCCTCAAAACGGGTCAGGCGAATCACCGCACTTCCCACATTGGGTCTGGGGATAAAACAGTTGGGCGGCACATTTGCCACGATTTCCGGCTTGGCATAATACTGGACCGCCAGAGAAAGCGCCCCGTAATCCTTGGTTCCCGGTCCGACCTGCATACGGTCCGCCACCTCTTTCTGCACCATAATCGTAATGCTTTTCAGAGGAACATGGCTCTCAAACAGCCCCATAATAATCGGTGTGGTTATGTAATAAGGGAGGTTTGCCACTACCTTGATGGGTTTGCCGCCGTTTTTTTCCTCCGCTATCTGATTAATATCAACCTTTAAAATATCCTCATTGATTATCGTTACGTTATCATATGCGGACAAAGTATCTTCGAGAATCGGAATCAGCGCCTTGTCGATTTCCACCGCCACGACCTCTCTCGCTCTCTCCGCCAGATATTGTGTCATGGTGCCGATACCCGGTCCGATTTCCAGCACACAGTCATCCTCCGTAATTTCCGCCGCATCAATAATTCTCTCCAACACCCCCGTGTCAATCAGAAAGTTCTGCCCGAATTTTTTCTGAAAATTAAAATGATATTTTTGTAATACCTCAATCGTATTCTGGGGAATTCCTAAATTTGCCATACTCTCCTATTTCCCTTCTGTTGTTATTCACTGCTATCCAATGTTATTCAAACCTGTTGTTATCCACTGCTATTCAATGCTATTCAAACCTGTTGTTATCCACTGCTATCCAATGTTATTCAAACCTGTTGCTATTCACTGCCATTCAAACCTGAGTTTTCATACCTTTTGTCACTTGCAAAACAAATATTTCCGGCGAAGTTCCTAAAAAAACGCCGGCATTAGGATTTTCGGAGTGCCAACGAACGAAAATCCATATGTGCCGCTGCGTTTTTTTCGGAGCGAAAGCGTAACTGAGCGGAAATATTTGTTGTAACCTCCACTGAAACATTATTTATAAAAACTCATCCCAAAAAGTCCCTGACCTCCAACAAATCCTTAAAAATCCGAAAACTCATCCTCTCCATCTCCTCATCCGGCGCAATCATATCCGGTACCATAATTGGCTTCATTCCCGCCGCATAGGCGGATCGGATTCCATTTGGGGAATCCTCAATGGCATATGCCTCCTGTGGCTTCACACCCAGCTTGTCACACGCCAAAAGATAAATATCCGGCTGTGGTTTGGAATGTTCCACCATATCCCCGGTAATGATTTCGGAAAAATACTCCAGAATACCGTTTCTTTTTAAATGCGCCTCCACGGACTCTCTTTTGGAGGAGGATGCCAGTCCCACAGTCCATTTATTTTCCTTTAAAAAGGCAAGCAGCTCCCTCACGCCTTTTTTGACCGGAATCCCGTCCCGCTCTATCTCCTGCCAGAACCAGTCCGATACTCTGCCCCGAAATTCCTCATAAGGGAAATCCTGCCCGAAATGCTGCAGCACCAGCGCCTTGGTATCGTTGGCATTCCGCCCGATACACTGCATGGAAACCTCCTCCATGCCTTCGATTCCCTCATCCTTTGCCACGATACTCCAGCCCTTCATGCAGAGCCTTTCCGTATCAAAAAGCACACCGTCCATATCAAATACTACCGCTTTCATACAGCCTCCATTATTTCAAATAATAAAAATTCTCCAGAAAATGGATGCAGTTGTACAACACCAGTACATCCATCTCTCCCTCTTCCCCGTACTGCCCCATGAAATCGTACAGTCTGCCGTTAAAATACCGCAAATCCACCACATATACATTCTCATAGTGCTGGGCAAGCATGGGAATCACGCAGTTGGCATAGGAATCCTTAATCACAAAAAGACTCCTCCCGTTATGCCGTCCGGTATGAATTTCCACAAAAGCGTGGTTATCATCCAAGAAAAATCCGTATTGATTTTTGGTATTCAGATATTCCGGCTCATAAAAAGTATCCGCGGTTCTGCCAAAATCATAGGTGATTTCCACCTGCCGTTTCTCGGTGTCCGGAAAATACTGAATGGAATCCGCCTGTACCGGCAGATTGATTTTGGAATGAAGTGTTCCCAAAAAATCCTCCGAAACCGTCTCCAAGCCTTCCGGGACGCGCACAAGCGGATACCGGTGCACCGTCTCCGCCCACGCCACATAACCGTAATAGGCGCCAAGGCTCGTCCAGTGATGGTCGGTGCGGTAATAAATCTCTTCCTCTTTATGTTCTTTCAGGGCGCTGTATACATCAATATAGCTGTATTCCCCTACCAAATCCTTTACCTCGGCAAGGAGCTGCGTCTCGTCATAGTAGGGCGCATTTTCCGGCAGCTTATCCGTAAGAATATTGTCCGCCGTGGGCACCAGCATCACCCTCGCATCCCAGCGTTTTGCCAAATCTTTCAAAAGAAGCAGCCTGTCCGCCTCCATCTGCGCAGTGTACTCCTCCGGCTTATGCTGCTCCATCAGATAATTGTCTTTGCACAGATAAACACCGTTGATTTCCTTTTTCTGCATCAGAATATCCGACTTTGTCTTTATCAGAATCCATTTGTCCCGTCCCACAAACTGGTCGGAAACATAGTCCTCATAGTTTTTGGAAAAATTGCCCTGATAAATTTCTTTCAAGGACAGCACCGGTTTTTCCGTCAGCACACGGTTCTCCGTCTCCGAATAAAACCGGTCATCCTGAATGAAATCAACCACCATTAAAATACATAATATGGAAAATATAACCGCAATCGTGAATATCGCATTTCTTTTCTCACTCATAGCCAGCCTCCGTCAAAACCGAAAATAGAGAAAGGGATTGTAAGAAGCATCCACAATGTAAGCAATGGACAACAGCAACAGTGCCGCGGGAATCACTTTCTCGCCCAAGCGGTACACCGCCATTGCATATCCCGTTTTCGACCGTTTCAGTTTCTGCGTCAGGAAATGTACAAACGGCGTGGAAGCCACCACTGCCAGCAAAAACAAAAGCAGATATTCCCTGCCGAGATAAAGTCCCTGTCCGTCCAAAAAGCCGGTGGGATTCATTCCGAACATTGCCTGTAAAAAGGCTGCGATTTTCTGCGGTGTTTCTATCTCAAACAGAACCCAGCCAAGCACAACCACAAGCCATGTATATATCATGCCAATCCCTTTGGACGGGGTGTTTCCCGTTTTTCTGTAAAAGAGTTTTTCCAAAATCAAAAAGAATGCAAACCACAAGCCCCAGAGCAGGAAATTCCAGCCTGCGCCGTGCCAGATGCCGGTGAGCATCCATACAATCAGAATGTTTCTGAGCTGGCGCAGCAGACCTTTCCGGTTGCCGCCTAACGGAATGTACACATATTCCCGAAACCAGCTGCTCAGGGAGATATGCCATCTGCGCCAAAACTCCGTCACGGAAGCCACAATATACGGATAGTTAAAGTTTTCCGGAAAATCAAATCCCATGCAGGCGCCCAGACCGATTGCCATATCCGAGTACCCCGAAAAATCAAAATATATCTGAAAAGCGAATGCCAGAATACCGAGCCACGCCGTCAGAGCGCTTAGATTTCCGTATTCCATTGCGGAAACCTCCGCCCAAAGAGCACCGATATTGTTGGCAATCAGCACCTTTTTGGCAAGTCCCACCACAAAGCGCTTTGCGCCATCGCTAATCTTATGTACATCCACTCGTCTGTCGGCAAGCTGCGCCGCCACCTGCTTATATTTTACAATCGGCCCTGCAATCAGCTGCGGGAACATAGTGACAAAAACACCAAAATCCAGCAGATTTTTCTGCACCTTCGCTTCTCCCCGGTAGACGTCTATGGTGTAGGACATGGTCTGAAACGTATAAAAGGAAATGCCGATGGGAAGCGGCAGATTCAACTGAGGAATCTGTGTCCCCGCCACGCCATTGACGGTGGCTGTCAAAAAATCCGCATATTTGAAAAATCCCAATACCAAAAGATTTATCAATACGGAAGAAACCAAAAACACTTTGGCGGCTCTTTTCCCCCGAAAGCGGTCTATCAATATTCCATGTAAATAATCAGATACCGTAGAAAAAAGCATCAGCAGCACATAGACCGGTTCTCCCCACGCATAGAAAAACAGGCTCCCGATAAGGAGGACGAAATTTTTCATCCTCCGGGGAACCAGATAATAACATATCATAAAAATCGGCAAGAACCGAAACAAAAACACTACACTGCTGAATACCATTTCTGTGCTCCATTACTTAGGTACGTTGTGTCCGATTACCTCCAGCGCCAGTTCGTTTTGCTCCTGACATGCCTTGATGACTGCCTCGTCACCGTTTTCCTCCACAGCGCCGGTGTCTGCGCCAAGCTGGACATAACATACATAGTTTCCATATCTCTGAATCCGGGAAGCCTGAATTTTTCCCACATTCATAGGGTACTGCATTGTGTTGTTTACCTGTGCGTCACGATAATCATTCAATGCCTTTTCCACAGCCTCTACCTTATCATCTTTTGCCTTGATAATCAATAAAGTATCGACATTTACACTAATCAGGGGCATTTCTCCCATGTAATCGTCATACATATCCCGGCTGATTCCAAAAGTCTGCTCCAGCATTTCCTGCGGAATCTGGCTGTCCGGCCAATAATTATCCTCTCCGAGTGCGTCGACTACCGACTGTCTGAGTGCTGTCATCTCCTCACTCCAGCCGTTTGTGCCGATTTCCTCCGCACCTGTCGTTTCTCCGGCAGCTGTTGTCTGCTCCGTAGACGCGGTGCTTTCCGTTACCTCCGAAGTCTGCGTGGCGCTCTGTGTGGTGTCAGCATTGTTATCACGGTTTCCGCATGCCGTCATCCCCAGTATTGTAAGGGAGACGACCATAACTGCCATTAATTTTTTCATATCTTCCTCCATTCTGAAGTATCTCTCAGGACACTTCCCCGTGCTGGTTTTAGTATATCCCTTTCCCCTCACTGTACTCACATATTACCATATTTTCCCCAAAATATTTATTAATCTTTCTTAATAATGTAAATCTTTCCTGCAATACGGGGTGACAAAACCCCCTTTTATAAGGTATACTGCCTTATAGTCGTCTCTTGGTACAGGCGGCAGAAAGGTTGATTACAGTATGAGTATTTTAAATGTAGAACATCTGACCCACGGTTTCGGCGACCGCGCGATTTTTAACGACGTGTCCTTCCGTCTTTTGAAGGGCGAGCATATCGGACTTGTCGGCGCCAACGGAGAGGGTAAATCTACTTTCATGAATATTATTACCGGCAAACTGATGCCGGATGAGGGCAAGGTGGAATGGGCAAAAAATGTCCGGGTCGGTTATTTGGACCAGCACACCGTGCTCACACAGGGGCAGAATATCCGGCAGGTACTCTCCTCCGCTTTCGATTTTCTCTATGACATGGAAGCGCAGATGAACGAAATTTGCGACAAAATGGGGGAAGCCACGCCGGAGGAACTGGAAAACTATATGGAGGAGCTTGGCACCATACAGGATTTGCTGACCATGCACGATTTCTACATGATTGACGCCAAGGTGGAAGAAGTTGCCAAAGCGCTGGGGCTGACCGAAATCGGCCTGGACAGAGATGTGACAGAACTGTCAGGTGGGCAGAGAACCAAGGTGCTGTTAGGAAAACTGCTGTTGGAAAAGCCCGATATTCTCCTGTTGGACGAGCCAACCAACTATCTGGATGCGGAGCATATCGAATGGTTGAAACGCTACCTGAACGAATACGAAAATGCCTTTATTCTAATCAGCCACGATATTCCTTTTCTGAACAGCGTCATCAACCTGATTTACCATATGGATAATCAGGAGTTAAACCGCTATGTGGGAGATTACGACAAGTTTCAGGAAGTTTATGCCATGAAAAAATCCCAGCTGGAAGCGGCATATAACCGCCAGCAGAAGGAGATTGCCGATTTGAAGGATTTTGTTGCCCGCAACAAGGCAAGAGTCTCCACCCGCAACATGGCTATGTCACGGCAGAAAAAGCTGGATAAAATGGACGTGATTGAACTTGCGGCAGAGAAGCCGAAGCCGGAATTTCATTTTAAAGAGGCGCGCACTTCCGGGCGCATTATTTTTGAGACAAAAGATTTGGTTATCGGTTATGACGAGCCGCTTTCCAAGCCTTTGAACCTTTCCATGGAGAGAGGGCAGAAAATTGTGCTGGTGGGTGCCAACGGAATCGGAAAAACCACGCTCTTAAAAAGTATTCTGGGGCTTATTCCTCCCCTGTCCGGCAGTGTGGAACAGGGCGATTATCTGGAAATCGGCTATTTCGAGCAGGAAATGAGCCAAAATCAGGATAATAGCTGCATTGAGGAAATCTGGCAGGAATTTCCGGGTTATACCCAATATGAGGTGCGGTCTGCGCTGGCGAAATGCGGACTCACCACCAAACACATTGAAAGCAAGGTCAAAGTGTTAAGCGGTGGCGAGCAGGCAAAGGTGCGTCTGTGCAAACTGATTAACCGCCAGACCAATGTGCTCCTCTTGGACGAGCCCACCAACCATTTGGACGTGGACGCCAAGACCGAACTCAAGCGGGCGCTACAGGAATACAAGGGCAGTATTCTCATGGTCTGCCACGAACCGGAATTCTACGACGGTCTTGCCACACAGGTTATCAACTGTGCCGAGTGGAGCACCCGCATTTAGCGAAATCATTCTTTGGCGGTTTTTCTGCCGGGGTGGGGCAGATATTGCACGGCAATACGGTTTTCCGGATTCGCATCACACAGATACAGTACCAGCAGAAAAACCCATTCCAAAGGTTTCATAATCACATATACGACATCCGCCGCTTTCTTTGTCCGGATAAGCCGGGCAACCGGGAAGCCGTAAGTATCGTAAAAATGCCTTACTGCCCGGTGAAAGCGGGGTGTTCGTTCCTCTAAAATCTGTTCAAAAGCATTGGCTATACAGAGTTGTCGGTTTACCACCACCCTGTGTCCGTGCCGCTCTCCCATCCGAAGGGGTTTTACCACTTTTTTATGTCCTCCCGCAGCAACCGTACAAAGATAATGTTCGTCATAATAGAGCTGCGGCGGTGCAGTGCGCTCCGACAGTCTCCAGTCTGCCGTTTCCGTCCATGCCTTGATAACCGCATCCGGTTTCTGTCCGAACAAGACTAAAATTGCTATCAAAATTCCCAAAAGCGGCCACATCAGTACAAACGCTGCAAGCGGCCAATACTGTGACTTTCTTAAGAAACAGTTCAATCCGTTCAGTACCGGTTTGTCCGCGTAGGCGTCTCCCCCATGGCTTTCCAGCCGGTTCCACTCTGCCATCTTTTTTCGGATAAGCCGCACTGCCAGAAAAATGCAGTTTAGGGGAAACAGGCAAAGTACCCCGTCAAGGTCATTTAGAAACGCATGGCTTCCCCAAATCTGGACACACCACAGAACACATTCCCCGATTCCTAAATACATACCGGAAATGGACAGCACTGTCACCAACGGCGGCAACTTTTCCAGTTTACCCCGTGACAAAATCAGATACCCAAAAACTCCCACGAAAGACAGTACCACCACGGTTAAAACACCGCCCGTCCAAATGGGCTGGTGCGTCTGGCTATTGTACAACTGTTTCGACCATTCCGCATCAAACTGGATTTCGGTACAGACAGTATACAGCAGACTGTAAATACTGCCAAGGGTTATGGTTATCAGTGCAAAATACCGCCACTTTTTCTCTTTTGCCTCCTCGACAGGGATAAAAAACATGGCTGCTAAATTCAAAACCGTCAATATCACGGGATAAATAAGAAATACCCCCAGTGCCACTCCTATAATCAGGTAACTTAAAATGTCTGTAAGTCTCATATGATTATAACTCGTAAGAAAGGTAACGCCTGCAAGCAGTAACCCCGCTATGATTGCCGCCGCGGCGGAACTCCTCACAGGGCATGTCCGTAGGAGGTGAAGAAAACGAGGAAATCCTGTCCGTCTTTCTTCTTTTTCAGGCTCCGATTGCTTGTTCCCGGTCTGTCCTTCTGCCTGTCCTTCTGCCTTTCCTTGCTGTTCTTCTGTCCTTCTTTGCAGCCCTTCTGTCTCTCCGGTCTGCTCTTCTGTCTTTCCCCGCTGTCCCACGGATTGTTCCTCACGCTCCGGTTGCAGCCTTTGAACTGCCGGCTTCTCTTGTTTCTGTTCTGTCTCTTCCATATCTATTGCTCCCTGTGTCTATTGTCTGTATTTTTGAACTGTCTGCAGCGCCATATCTCTGGATATATTGTAAGTACGGACTGACATCGGTCTGCACCGTTCCATCAAACGTTCCAGATAATAATATCCGAACCCATCCTGACTGAACCTCTCCACATATTCGCCGTCAACCTTACCTTTAAACACCATTTTTTCCCAGTCAAAGCAATCCAAGTCATAGCCCTGTTTCGCCATGTATGGAATCAGTGCCGGCGCCGCATCCGCATTCAATGTGCTGAGATAATAATAATCCTGCTCATTGGAAAGATTCACCGTTGCAATAATATAGTCCGGGTGGCTGAAGGAAAGCACAATATACAACACCGTTACCACTGCCATGCAATACCGGAACAGCGGAAACTTTTCCCGGTAAATGCTTACAGTGATGCCCACAAACAACACAAACAAAAGCGCCAGTCCCCACAACACAAGCAGCCGTAAAAAGGTCAGGTAATAGCTTTGAATATAAAGAATCATACGTAACGCACTGGACGCAATCATAATAAAAGTGCATAATGACATAACTGTCAGAATGATTTTTAGTACTTTATTTTCCCGGAAAAAGCCCATACATACAAGCACAATGATGAGATTTAATATACTTACCGCCAACAGCTGGAAAAATCCCTCTCTGGCATATTTTGCGTAGGTATATCCCTCCGGAAGCTGCATTTGTCCCAGAAACAAATACACAATCTGTATTGCCGAGAACACCAGATAAACTACTGACAGTAGTGTCGTAATAGTAATGGCGAGTATCGGTTCACCTTTTCTTTTGTCCGCCACTTCCTCCCGCATGGTCTTTTTACATAAATAAGCCAATAACTGGTAGGAAGCCAAAAATAAAAACACAATACGAAACGCCACATCCAACACATTGCCTAATCGGATACCGGCAAAAAACTTCTTTGTCACCTGACGGAAAACGACATCCGCATCCCCCAACAGTGCGGTGACAACCAGCAAAAGCGGCAGCGCAATTACGATTCCAAGTGCAATATAGATTCCCGTCCGGTTTTTCCTATCCTTTTCCTTGCAGTATGCGGTGCAATCCGCAAACACTCCCCGCAATTCTCCGAAACTGCAAAATACCATAGTCAGAATACTCCCCAGATATTTGCCCAGCTTCCACCGGGAAGTGTCGTAAAACAGGGAAAGCAACAACGCCATCATCAACAGAAAAATACCCGTCTTATTGAAAAATATAATTCTTCCGTCATCCGTGCCAAACGTCGACACCGCTAAAAGCATCATGCTCACCATGTAAAAGCCGCTGCCTTTTTTTAAGGAAATCTCCAGCTTTGACAACGAGAAGCATAAATAAAAGAGACTTCCTGCCACGAAAAAAGGGAAAGTCACTCCCGAACCGTTATGAAACATACAAAAGGCGTACCATACCGCATACAGAAAAGTTGCCGGACCGAAAAATCTGAAATTCTGTTTCATACGGGTTGAATATATCGTTTGCTTCGCAGTCTGTGTTGCAGTTTGCTCAGTAATCTGTGCTACGGTTCGGTCTGTAATCTGTGTTGCGTTTTGTTCTGTAACGACCTTGTTTGCATCCATTATTCCATTTCCTCCTCATCCGGCTTATCCGGTACATACTCTAAAATGTCACCCGGCTGGCAGTCCAGCGCCTTGCAGATAGCCTCCAGTGTAGTAAACCGCACCGCTTTCGCCTTATTATTTTTCAAAATGGACAGGTTTGCCAGCGTAATGTCCACTTCCCCCGCCAGCTCCGTCAGTCCTTTTTTCCGTTTTGCCATCATGACATCCAAATTGATTACAATCGCCATTTCTATCCTCTTTTCTCTTATCCCTATTCCTTCCGCCGGGATTAGATTGTCAGGTCATTCTCTTCTTTGTAACGCACTGCCTGTTCAAACACCAGCGCCAAAACCTTGCTGAACAATCCGGCAATGACAAACACAAATATAATTACCAGCATGGCAATGGTAGGATACACAATGCAGCGCACAGCGCTCATAAGTGCTATAAAAAAGCTCCAGTTTCCCATCTTCCGTAGACTTTCCACATTGGACATCACAAAGCAGTCCTCCGCCAATACCGTTTTGAAGATTTTCCGCAATTCTCCAATCAGCACTACCGCCGCAATACCGAGCACAAAGTAAATAATAACCACTTCCGCGTAATGTTCCAGCAAGTGTTCTCCGATTTGGGGCAAATAAGTGCCGATGAGTTTCACGCTTACCGGCAGGGAAGCCGTCACCATCATGCCGCCGTAAAACATAAAGTCCAATAAATATTTCGTCCACCTCGTCAGATTATGCTTTTTATCGGATATGTTTGTGCGAGTGGATATGTCTGTCTCATTTGATAAATTTCTCTGCTCGTTCATATGTGTTCTCCCTGTTCTGATTTCTTTTTATTTCTGTTGTGGTTTTTAGTTCATGTTTCTGCTTCCGTTTCACGGATATTTTTGCTTTCGCTCCGTTTTCTGTTGTTCTGTTAATAATTCTGTTTCTTGGTGGTCTGTTTCCTGATTTTGGTAGTATCATATCACCCAGCACATCGAATGTCAATTTATTTTTATTGTTTTTCAATAAATATTTATTGAAAGCATATAAAAGTATGGTGGAAGGGCAAATCCGAATTACGCTGATGCGCCACCCCACAGTACAAAAACGGCATACTGTGAATCGGAAACCAAAATGATAACCGCCACAAAAAAGCTAGCAGCAAACTACTAAACAAGTGTAATTTTTATTTCATAGAAAAATTTTTAAGATAAGCAGTGGATTTATTTTTTAGAAATATTTAAACAAGAGATTTTACGAAGTTACTGATTGGATATATTTTTGATGTATTTCCTTATTTTCCAAACAAATCACTATGTGTTCCGGTTCGTGTTAATGTCAATACAAGCACATCTCTATCGATTCTATAAATTAAAAGCCAATCCGGTTGTATGTGACATTCCCTGTGTCCCTTCCAGTTATTGGTCAGTTCATGGTCTTTGTATTGCAACGGAAGCACTTCCCCCATTGCCAACATTTCAATGACTGCATCCAGTCGTTCCATCTTTAGTCCACGCCGCATTGCCGCTTTATAATCCCGTTTAAATGCGGACGTGAACTTTACCATTCGTTTTGTTTCTTTCATCTTTTTAGTTCCGCATATAACTCATCCAAATTATGATAACCTTTTACAGTTGAGTCCTTTGCTATCCTTTCTGCTTCCAACATAGCTGCTACGGTTTCCCTATTAGGTTGATGAATAGAAATTTCAAAAGGAATACCGCCTTCTCTTAATGCCTGACGAACAAAAATGTTGAAAGCTGTTGTTATATTCATACCAAGTTCATTAAACAGTGCATCTGCCTGTGCCTTCAATTCACTGTCCATGCGTATGCTAATATTTGTAGTAGTACCAGCCATAAAATTCACTCCTTTCTAGTTTATTATATTGTATTTGCACGAATAATACAACAGTTTGCACGAATAATTTTATATTTCAAGAATAGACTTTTACTCAAATATCATCCATCTGCTTTAAACTTTATTTCACATAATAATTTTAGCATGATAAGCAAAAAGGTATATGTTTTACTAAAAAGGTATAGGAAGATGCCCCCATATATATTTTCTGTTACCATATTTTCTGTTTTCGTATCCTGAATAGGGTCGCCCTACGGGCTTCTATAAGCATTTTTTCGCCTATTGCTAACTGTTTTTTATTCTATAATGTTTTATAATATAGTAACGCAACCACGACAAGCTTCATATTGCATAGAATTTTAAGTTATGGTATTTTAGAATCACAAAAACACCATAACTTAAAACCCTGTGCAGGCGGCGAACCTTGACAACTGCATAGCGGTTCCTAAATTTTTACGATGGGGAGTGATTTGATATGAAGAAAAAGAAATTGTTTAACCTTCTTGCCGTGACGATGCTCGGTTTTAGTCTGTTATTTACAGGCTGTGGCAAAAAAGCGGCAGAAGAGAATGGAATTCCGACCACTGCGGAAACGTCCGCCACGGAGGAATCCATGGAAGCATCCATGGAAGAAACCTTAAGTCCCGATGTGGAGACTGAGGAGATTTCCCCGGATGAGCTTTTGAAGAGAAAAACACAGGAAAATACCGAAGAAACGACGGTAGAGGATGAGGTATCGGATGCGGAAATTGCTTCCGTGGAAGCGGAACTGGCAAGACGGGAAGCGGAAAAAGCGGAAGAGACCAAGAAGGATACAAAGAAAGACACGAAGAAGGACGTCCCGAAGGAGAACACCAAGAAAGATACCCCGAAGGACACCATTCAGGAAACCAAACAGGAAACAACGTCTGCGGAACAGAAGCCTTCCGGTAACACAGGAAACAACACTGCTGCCAATAACGGAAATACCAGTGGTAATAATTCCAGCGGCAGCAACAGCGGAAACAGCGGCAACGCTGCACAGCCCGCACCGGAGCCTTCTAAGGCACCCGAACCGGCACCCGAACCTACTCCCGCAGCACCGGAGCCCTGCTCCCACGATATGGTGCGTGTCGGGGATGGATTTTTTGCTCCTTCCTGCACCGCCCTCGGTTCATCCCTGTATATTTGCAGTAAATGCGGATACACAGCGGAGGCAAATGATGTTCCTGCACTGGGGCATGATTATTCCATCCGGGAGGAGTTCATCGTCGGTACCTGTAACAATCCAAGCAGTGTCCGTTATACCTGCTCCCGCTGCGGTGATTCCTACACGCAGGAGGAAAACCTGCACTCAGATGACCATAAGTGGAAAACGGTGAGCGGCACAAGGATCAATAAAGAAACATTGGAAGAAGAGCCTTTTACAGAAACTTACTGCGAGCGATGTGGTAAATCACAATAACTAAACAAAGCATGATTTGGGAACCTTTTTTCGGAAAGGTTCCTTTTTTATTGAGGAGGACTACAGAAATTGAAACAACACAGGAAATTTTGGAAACGACTGCTGCTTGTCTGCGCGGCAGTGCTGTTTATGTCTGTTCCGTCTGCCACCTGCGAAGCCGCACGGATGACGGACAGCCCCTATGTCACCATCAGCGGGGACGGCACCCGGTTTATGATTGGCAACGGCATTGCGTTACCTTACACGGATATTTATACCAACTACATCCGAAGCGGCACGTCCCCGGAATACTGGTACCCCGTGGGAACAGAGCGCACCACGGGCATCCAGAGTGAGCTGCGGGAGTTAAAGACCGGAGAGCACTATTATGTCATCAACCGGAGTGGAGAAATTCCCGTGGGGAAATGGGTGGTGGCATGGTCGAAAGGGCGCTGTATCCACGACCATGAGATAGATAATCAGCTAAAAAAGCGGCTGCATCACGCAGCCGCTTTCCTACTTCCTAGCATTATATCTTATTCTATTTTTAATGCCCCATTCTTTACAGCAGATTCTCCGCCATCTGGGTAATGAAATCATACCCTTCCGTGTCCTCGCTGCACTCCCAAATAATAATTCCCGCCAAATCGGTTTTGTTGATATAATCCAGCTTTGCCTGCAGGGAGAGGTGGTCCTCATAAGTCAAAAACCACTTATAATACGGGGATTTCTCGTCATCATTATACAGATACGTTGCGCCCTCGGCGTCATCATGTGCCAGATGCCAGCCTTCCTGCTCACTGTAAAACTCTGCGTCCTTCACCCACTTGACGCCCTCTTTTACTACATTGTATCCGCTGACAGCCTCTTCCTCAAAAGCACCGCATTCCGTTTCCGTCACAGGCTCGTTGGTCGCACGGTGCGTTGCGGCAGGTGCTCCCACAATCTGGTCTCTATCCATCTCATTCATCAAAAACGAAATCGCATACAGGGGCGTTCCGATACACAGCTTGCTCTCCGGAATTCCTTTTTCCGTCAGATAGTCCACCGTCTTAACCGTTCCCATAAAGCTGGTAGCGTGACCGGTCGCTGCATCCCACACTCCGATAATATCGTATGTCATCAGATTAATCATATCCAGCGAAGGTGCTGCTGCCACCCAGTCCTGATTCGGAAGAATCGTCGTGGTGGACGCTCCTGCACAGGCGGTCAGTTTCTTGGCTCCTTCGCCGAAGTTCTCTGCCAACGCCGCCTTCAGCTCCGACAAAAGCTGTGCGAAATTCGCCGCATCTTCCTCCACGGTTCCCCAGATAGGGCAGCCCTCATCGCCGTCATCCGCATTCGGGTCCGGCAGTCTCTCGCCCGCCGTGCTGCATCCGGGATATTCCCAGTCAATATCAATACCGCCAATCCAAGGGTACTTGCGAATCAGTTCCACGCAGCTTTCCACGAAAGTTTTCCGACCCTCGGCAGTGTATGCCATCTCGGAAAAATATCCGCATCTTGCCCAGCCGCCGATAGATACCATAATATTCACATTGGGATATTTCTTAGCATAAACCGCATACTGTGCAAAATGATTTTTGGGCAGCTCCGGGTTCAAATCACTGGGCTCCTGGTTTCCGTAATCGTTTTCCGGTCTCATGGAAACAATACCGAAGTTGGTTCTCGGCGCTTTTCCGCTGTCTCTTCTTTCAAAAGAGGTTTCCCTGCTTCCGTCCGCGGGGGTCACTGCCCAGAATGCGTGATTGACATAAGTCACCTTATCCCAAGGAATACTTGCCACCTCTCCGCCTCTATCCGCCGGCAATTTTCCCAGATACCAGTTGGCAAAATAGACAATAATCTCTTTTTTGTTCTTACTCATTTCTTAAATTCCTCCGGTTTTATTCAGTTATCAGATTATCCGCCATTTGTGAGATAAACTCATGGTCGTAAGTATCCTCGCTGCATTCCCACACAATAATTCCCGCCAAATCCTTCTCATTGATGTAATCCAGTTTTGCCTGTAAGGACAAGTGGTTCTCATAAGAAATGTACCATTTGTAATAAGGAGAATCCTCGCAGTCATTGTACATATAGCAGGCATTCTTCTTTTCGTCATAAGCAAAATGCCAGCCGGTACCTTCCTCCTCAAAGGAATCACCCATCACCCATGTCTTGCCATCCTGTTTTACGGTAAATCCACTCAGTGCTTCCTCCTCAAAGGCGCGCATCTGGGTTTCATCAATCGCTGTCTCATTCGGTTTGTAATCTTCAATCGCAGCACCCAACACGTTACCGGATGCAGGGATTTCCTTCATCGCCAGTGCTGTTGCGTACATCGGGGAACCGATACATACCTTGTCCAATTCAATGCCCAGTCCCTTAAAGTAGCTTGCCGCACTCTTTGCGCTCCATGCGGAACTTGCATGTCCGGTAGTTGCATCCCAGACACCTGCCAAATCATAGGTCATAACATTAATCAAATCCAGATAAGGCGCAAAGGATGCCCAATCCTGCATGGGCAGTGTCCAACTTGTGGACGCAGACGCACAGGCTGTCAATCTCTTGGCACCCTCACCGAAATGCTCGTCCATGGCGTCTCTAAGTTCTGACAAAAGTGTCGCAAAGTTTACGTTATCCTCTTTTGCCGTTCCGAAGATGGGACAGCCCTGATCTATATCGCTCTCCGGGGCACGCTCACCGTCCTTGGAACCGCCGGGGTACTCCCAGTCAATGTCAATTCCGTCAATCCACTCATACTGATCCATCACATCAAGACAGCTTTTTATAAAGGACTGACGTCCCTCCTCCGTATATGCCATCTCGGAAAAATATCCGCACGCCGTCCATCCGCCGATGGAAAGCATAATATTGACATCCGGGTACTGCTCGGAATAAGCCGCATACTCTGCAAAATGGTTTCTTGCAATATCCGGGCGCATATCACTGGGTGTCGTATCCTCGTAATCCTTATCCGGTGCGGTGGACACAATCTTAAACTCCGTTCTTGCGCCCTCCCCGCTTGCTCTCCTCTCTACCGAGGTTTCTGTCGTTCCGTCTGCGGGAACCACACCCCAGAATGCGTGATTGATATAAGTTACCTTATCCCATGGAATGCTTGCTACCTCTGCACCCTGATCTGCTGCCTTTTCTCCCAAATACCAGTTGGCAAAATAAACTACCACCTGCTTGTCCCCGGTGCTTTCTGTCTCTACGTCCTCTCCGGATGTCTCATCGACAGTGGTTTCCTCCTCTGTCTCTTTCGTCTCCTCCGGTGCGGATTCCTGTGTCTGCTCCCCGGTGCTCTCCGTCTGTGCCGTTGCAGGTTCCGTCTTGCCGCAGCCTGCCAAAACCACCGACAAGGTCAGACATGCCGCCATTATTTTTTTCCACTTCATCTGTTGCCCCTCCATTTCTGTTTGGTAAAAATTTTATATCCATTATATAACAAAACCACTCAAATGACTAGACCGTCAACGGAATTTATCCTTCCACTTTCCGCTGAAATACCGCCCCACAAAACAGCTAATCCGGAAAACCCAATCCACCAGCATGGCAATCCATACGCCGATAGCGCCCCAGCCCCACTGTACGCCGAACACATAGCTTAATCCGATACGAAATACAATCATGGAAAAAATAGAGGCAGCCATGGTAAACTTCACGTCATTACATGCCCTGAGCATATTGGGGAGTACAAATGCCAACGGCCACAAAAAGATTGCCATTCCGTCATGAATCATGACCAGAATATAGGATAGCCGTGTGGTTTCCTCGCTAAGCCCGTAAATACTGAGTATCCAGTTTAATGACAGCAAAATAACGCTGTTCACTATGGCTGTATACAGATAAGTAATGCCCAACAACTTTTTGGTATAATATTTTACCTGTTCCCGGTCACCGGCACCCACGCACCTGCCGATAACACTTATCATGGCAAGACTCATTGCCTGCCCGACAATGCAGCCCATGCTGTCGAGACTGTTTGCCACACCGTTTGCCGCAATCTGCACCGTTCCAAATCCGGCAATAATGCTGACCACCAAGACTCTGCCCAACTGGAATAGACCGTTCTCGATTCCGCTGGGGATTCCGATATAAAAAATTCTTGCAATAATATCCCACTCAAACCGGAATTTTCCGCCGACAAGATGAATCATGTTCTCCGGGTTTTTCAAAAACACATACAAGACCACGCCCGCCACCGCACGGGAAACCAGTGAAGGAAGCGCCACTCCTTCCACCCCCATGTGCAGTCCGTAGATACAGACAGCGTTTCCCGCAATATTGATGACATTCATAAGCACCGATACCCTGAATGTGATGCGGGAATTTCCCATGGAGCGAAACAATGCCGCGCAGGAATTGCAATCGTTATCAGTCCCACCGAGTAGATTAACTGTCTGGCAGAACGGTTTGCATCCTCCCTTTTCTGCGCTCCGATAAACTGGGAGGTCACCACCGCGCCGCCGGTTGACAGCGCCGCAAGAATACTGATAATCAAATTATTGAACATATCCACCAGTGACACGCCGGATACCGCTGCCTCCCCTACCGAGGAAACCATCACCGTATCTGCCATACCCACCGTGATTGCCAGTGCCTGCTCAAACAAAAGCGGGATAATCAGCCTTCTAATATCCTGCCTTGAAAACAATCTGTTCTGTTCCATTTTCTATCATCTTCTTACATCATTTATTGCTTTTACAAAATTCCTGATTATTCCATCTCCATGCGGTAAAGAGCATGCGCATTTTCCCATGCCGCTTTCCGCACCTCATTTTCGGAAATTCCCTTTATCTGCGCAAGCTGCGCAATCACATAAGGAATATTCAGAGAAGAATTTCGCTTTCCACGATTTGGCTCCGGTGCAAGGTACGGGCAATCCGTCTCCAACACAATACGGTCCATGGGAATATAGGCAGCCGCCTCCTTTAATTTTTTCGCATTCATAAAGGTGAGCACTCCGCCGATTCCGAAATAAAATCCCATATTAAGAAAAATCTCCGCCATTTCCTTCGTATAGGAATAGCAGTGAATGACGCCGCCGATTTCTCCCGCTTTTTCCGCCGTCAGAATATCCGCCGTATCCTTCGCCGCATCTCTGGAATGAATAATAACCGGCAGCTTCAACTCCCTTGCGAGAGCAAGCTGCCGTACAAACCACTTTTTCTGAATGTCCCTCTCCGGTTCATCCCAATAATAATCCAGTCCAATCTCTCCCACTGCCACGCATTTGTCCATGCTGCACAGTTGTTTCAGTGAAGAGAAATTATCCTCCGTAAGCTCCGCAGTTTCGCTGGGGTGCACTCCCACGGCGCCGTAAATAAAATCATACTCTCCCGCCAGTTCCATGGTCGTGCGGCAGGATAAAAGACTGGAACCCACATTCACCATGCGGGCAATACCTTCCTCCGGCAAACGGCGAAGGAGCGTATTCCTGTCCTCATCAAACGCCTCATCATCGTAATGGGCGTGTGTATCAAAAATGGAATAGATTTGTTCGTCCATGTATCGTTTCTTCCTCAATTACACCTTATCAACCCGCTTTTTAAGGCTTCTTAACACTCTTGCGCCTTGCAGCCTTTGCCTGATATAAAAGCTGGTCTGACTTTTTCAGCATCTCGCCGAAATCTTCCTGCGGATTGCAGATAAATTCATACACACCGATGGAAGTCTCCACGTAGTAGGGTTTGTCGCAGGACTGGTTAAACTCCTTGCTTTCCTCGTCAAACTCCCGGATAATACGCTCCTTAAAGTCCTTCTCCTCCGTAATCAGGAAGGACACGAACTCATCTCCGCCGATTCGTCCAATCACCGCATTGGCAGGCAGAATCGTCTGGAAGCGCGCCGCAATTTCCCGAATGGCGAAATCGCCCTCGGCATGCCCGTAAACGTCGTTGATTTCCTTCAAGTGGTCCAAATCTCCGAATATCAGATATGCCTTATCTCCCTCGCTACGCTCATACAGCGCCAGCGCACGCTCGATAAATCCGCGGCGGTTCAACAGCTTCGTCAATTCGTCAAACTCGGACAAAAAGCTGAGAATCCGGTTCTGCTCCTTAATGACACGGAGTGAATTCTGCAGCTTATTCTGCGCCTGCTGCTCTAACTGGTTCAGCTCAATAAAATGTAACAGCGTTCCTATCTGCACACTGCAAATCTGCAAAAAGGCAATATCCTCATAATCCACATCACAAACAAGCAGTCCGTACTGCTTATTTTCGGAAAACAGAAGCACGGAGGTAAAGCACCCCTGCTCTATCTTGCTGATATAAGACAAAAAACCGTTCTCGTTGGTGAACTTCGGATGTTCCTCCTGATGGAAAAATTTCATGCTGTCGGCATTATAACATGCCACCAGATTCATCTCCTTCGGGAAATCCAGCATACCTCCCGACTGGTAGAGCACCGGCTCATCAAATAAGAAAAAGTACGCACTTCTCACTGCCATCTTTTTCATTTCTTCCATAATCCGGTAGAAAATCTCCTGCGGATTGCGTATGTAGGATTCACTCGCCAAATCCCTTGTAAACATAGGCACAAACCATGACTTCCGGTTGGACTGGAAGATTTGTTTTTCCAAAAGTTCAATATTATAGGAATGTACAAACTGCTGGGTAAAGGAAATAATGGACGCAATGAGCTTCTGGGATTCTCCGTCCGGCGCATTCGCCAAAAGGATCTGTAAAAGCTGCTCCAAATGCTTCAAAAGCAGTTCATTGGGAACATGGGAATCCGACGCCATTTTTCTCAAAATGTCCATCAGCGTCTCCATGCTGAACTCTTCCATTCCGCCCGCAAAAATAGCTTTGTACACATAAAAGCAATACTCGGACAGCGTTTCACTTAACTCCATCCGCTCCTTGGTATATGCAACGGAGGAAAACAGGTAATTTGCCATTTCCACCACTGCCGCATCAATGAAATCACTGATTTCATCCTGCGGAATGTATCTGGCATTCAAAATCCGCATGGGAGAACAGCCGCAGGAGCAGCGTTTCCTGAGAATGGTGGGCATATCCTCTGAAATAACTTCCCTGCCCTTGCACATGGCAATCGCATTCTTCATTGCCCGGTAGCCAATCTGGAAATTATTTTGTGACACACTTGTCAGTGGTGGATTTAACGTGGGTGCAGAACTGGTGTCATCAAATCCGGTAATCGCCACATCTTTTCCAACAATCAGATTCCGCATGGCACACACTCTGTAGCATGCCTTTGCCATAACATCATCCGCACAGGCAATAGCTTCCACCTCCGGATTGTTATCCAAAAGATAGCATATCTGCTCATCTACATGGTCGGTATAGTCTCCGTAGGCTACCATGGTGTTCGTTACTTCCAAATTGTATTCCACCATGGTGTCGGTGTATGCTCTCAGACGTTCCTCCGCATCATAATTGCCCTTCGGGCCGCTTAAGAACGTAATCTTTTTGTAGCCGTGCTCTTCTATCAGATGGCGGATACATGCCTTCATACCGCTGTAATTATCTGCTATGAGATAGGGGAATTTTTCACCATAGGACTTATCTTCCACTACGACACAGGGGATATTAATAATTTTTCTCAGTATCTTTCTCTTGCTCTCCGCGGAACGCGAAGAAAGCACCGACCCATAGGTCACTATGGCGGCGTCCGGCTTCATATAATGAATATACTGATAGATGGTCTCAAACTGATGACGGTAATTTCCGGTGGTGCTGCTGGCAACAATGTCAGAACAACCGGTAGGTATCTGCGGACCCATCAACAGCATAACACTTGCATTGTTTTCCTGTGCGCACGCATAAATACCCCGCATCATCTCTTCGGAATAATCCGACTGGATACTGCCCGTCATAACCGCTATTGTATAATGCTTTGTCGAAATTTCAGTCATTTCTGTCCTTCCCCTATAGAAAAATCCACCTGTTTCCCCTTTTTCTCAGATGGACTACTGCTTTCCAATATTTGTTCAGTACCTATTTCCTAACGATACCATATTGCCCTTTGAAAAGCAACTGTTTTTATGGCTCTTTACAGATAGTGGTTCTTCTGGAAAGTTTTGCCTGGTACAGCAGATGATCCGACTGTTCCAGCATTTTGCCGAAGTCCTCCGCAGGGTCGCAGACAAACTCGTAAACCCCGATTGAAATGTCCACATAATATGGCTTATCGCTCTTATCATTAAAGGTTCTGCCCGCCTCTGCAAAGTCATGCTGTATTCTTGCGCTGAAATCCTCTTCCTCCGGAATCAGAAACGCTACATATTCGTCCCCGCCGATTCTGCCAATCAGCGCACCATCCGGCAACACGGCGGTCAGTCTGTCCGCTGCCGTGCGAATCGCAAAATCTCCTTCTCCGTGACCGAAAACATCATTGATTTCTTTCAAATGATCCAAGTCTCCGAAAATCAGGCACGCATTTTTGCCCTCGCTCTTTTCATATAAATTCAGCGCCTTTTCAATGAAACCTCTGCGGTTCAACAGATTCGTCAGTTCGTCATATTCCGACAAAAATCCAAGAATCCGGTTCTGCTCCTGAATGACGCGAAGAGAATTTTCCAGTCCTCTCTGTGCCTGCTGCTCCAACTGGTGCAATTCGATAAAGTTGAGCAATGTTCCCAACTGCACACTGCATATCTGTAAAAAGGCAATGTCTTCCTTGTCAACATCGCACACCATCATGCCATACTGCTTGCTTTCCGAAAACAGAATCATAGACGTCAGGCAGGCGGAATCCTCTGCATCCACGATGGACGAAATCCCCTCCTGTCTGGTAATCACCGGCTGTTCCACCTGATGATAGAACTTCATTTCCTTTTGATTAAAATATGCCACCAGTCTCAGACAGCTTGAAAAATTGAGCTGTTTTCCGGGCACATGAGTCACCGGTCTGTCAAACAGGAAAAAGTAAGCCCTGCGGACTGCCATTTTCTGCAGTTCGCCCATGACACGCATAAAAATACCTTCCGGGTTGTTCATATAGGCCTCGCTTGCCAAGTCCCTGGTAAACGTGGGAACAAACCATGATTTCCGGTCGGAAATATAAATTTCCTTTTGCAGTCTCTCTACATTGAAAGAGTGTATGTACTGCTGGGTGGATTCCATAATAAATGCCACCAGCCTCTGGGATTCCCCGTCCGGGGCATTTGCCAGCAATATCTGCAAGAACTCCAGTATCTGCTTTACCAGCGCCTCGTTGGATAAATACGGATAGTAGGTCATCTTTTTCAATATTTCCATCAGATGGTCCATATTGAATGTTCCCGCACCGCCATGGAACACTGTTGTATATATATAATCAAAGTAAGCGAAAAATGCCTCTTTTAATTCCTTGTAATCCTTGTCATAGGATACTGCCGAAAAGAGATAAGGCGCTATCTCCTCCACGGTGGTTCGGATAAACTCCTCCATTTCATCCTGCGGTATATATCTTGCCTTCAGCGCTTTTACCGGGGTACAGCCACAGGAACACCTCTTTTTCAAAATCGTGGGCAGGTGCTCCGAAACAACCTTTTCTCCCCTGCACATTGCCACAGCTTTCTTAAGTGCATGGTAACTCACCCGGAAAATGCTTTGTGACACACTTGTCAGTGGTGGATTCATGGTAAGACACGGTGCAATATCGTCAAATCCGGTAATTGCCACGTCCTTTCCCACTATCATATTTCTCATGGCACAAATGCGGTAACAGGTTTTCGTCATACCGTCATTGGCACACACAATCGCTTCCAAATCAGGATTATTGTCCAAAAGATAGAGTACCTGCTCGTCTACATGCTCCGTGTAATCTCCATGAATTATCATTGTCTCCGTCACCGGAATCTGATGTTCCCGCATGGCATCACAGTAGGCACGCTTGCGCTCCTCCGCATCAAAATTGCCCTCCGGGCCGCCCAAAAACACAATCTTGCGCAAACCATGGTCATCCAGCAGATGCTCCACACAGGCTTTCATTCCGCCGTAATTGTCCGAGGTCAGGGACGGCACATTTTCATTCATGGAATCGTCTTCTATCATCAGGCAGGGAATGTCCGAAAACTGTTTTAAAAATTGCTGCTTATCTACCTTCTTATTAAAGGCAGCAAGAGAACCGTAAGTGATAACAGCCGCATCCGGCTTTATCAGGTGCGTATATTGGTAAATGGAATCAAACTGATAACGGTAATTTCCGGTGATACTGTTCGTTACTATATCCGTACAGTATGTGGGAATCTGCGGTCCCATGAGAAGAACGATATTCACGCCCTCTTCCTCGGCACTCACAAAAAATCCCCTCAGCATATCCTCGGAATACTCTGACTGGGTATCTCCGGTCATTACTGCGATTGTAAAATGCTTCCTATTGTGCTCTTCCATAGCAGTTTCCTCTTGTGTTCCTACATCGGTAAGTCATCCTAACTTCTTTTTTATTATAGCATATCCCAAACAGAATAGGAACACAAAAAATCCACCCGGCATGCCGCCGGATGGATTTTCTTTCGATTGATTACAGGCTGTCCGCTTATCCCTCAATCGCAATATACTTGTTCTGCTCAACCGCAGGTTTTGCTTCTTTCTTAGGAACGAACAGTTTCAGGATGCCGTGCTTAAATTCAGCCTTAACATCTTCCTGGGTCACACCGTCGCCGACATAGAAACTTCTCTCACAGGAACCTGCGTAACGCTCCCTGCGGATATAATGTCCGGTTTCTTTGTCCTGCTCGTCCTGATCAAGACCCTTGGCGGCACTGATGGTCAGATAACCATTCTCCAGTGAAGCATGAATCTCTTCTTTCTTAAATCCGGGCAAATCTATCTCCAGCTCATAGCCGTTGTCCAGTTCCTTGATATCTGTCTTCATCAGGTTTCTGGCGTGCCTGCCATACAGCTTCTTCTCAATCTTGTTCTCATTTCTATCATCATAGAACGGGAAGTCAAATAAATCATCGAACAAATTCTCTCCAAAAATACTAGGCATCAACATAAGTCATCTCTCCTTTTCTATTAAACACATATGCTTGTTTACCTGTTTCTTTGAACTGAAAGATTTGGAACTCTTTAAATCTTTTCCTCTTCCTTTGTTCTAGATGTAATATAGCACTTATTATTAGCACTGTCAAGTGGTGAGTGCTAATTTTTTTGTGAAGATTTTGTGAACTCTACAACAGCCCGATTTCTTCCGCCCGGATGACCGCCTGTTGCCTGTTTTTTACCTCCAGTTTCTTGAAAATGCCGGAACCGTGGAACTTCACGGTACCTGTCTTTTTATCGAGTTTCCTGCCTATCTCCTCATAGGACAGCCCCTGTGCCAAAAGCTGCAGTATCTGCTTTTCCGTAGGGGTGAGGGGTTCATAGTATTCATCCTGCGATTTCATGTAATCCGGGAACCGTTTGCCCACTTCCCTGGCAACCACCATGATTTTTCGCGTAAAATCGTCCTCGCCATGTTTTTCCCAATAAATAGAAAGCACCCGCACCATGCAGTTTCCCTCGTCCGCCAGCAGACGTATGTATTTATAGCGCTTCGCAAGATACAATGCTTTTTCCAGTTCGCCGCACATATCTTCTTCACTTCCCGCTTTATAGCAGGCAAATGCCGACAGCATATAACATTCGCACAAATCCATGTATCGGTTTGCCGGTTTCAAAAGGTGAATCAGCTGTTTTGCCAGCACATGCGCCATCATGTACTTTCCCATCATCAGGTAACACCGTATTTTAATCAGATACGCATACATATCCATCATGTAAAGTTCACCGTTTTCGTCCGGCGCATTCCGCGTCAGCCATTCCTGAACGACATCCTGCCGCCCCTCGTAGCATGCTGCCCGCGCTTCCATTGCATTCAGGCTGCTGGTAAGCTCCTCCCATCCGGTGGACTGGATGCGCCGTCTGACTTTTTCCACCAGAGGAGCCGCCGCCTGACTCTGCCCGTTTAAAAGCAATATTTTCATCTGCAGTGCCATGCCGGCAAAAAGACATTGCATATCTTTCGCACTCTCCATCATGGGAATGGTGCCCGTCACCAGCACCAGCGCATGAAAACAGTCATTGTTCTGATAGTACCACTCCGCCAACATGATTTCGCAGACACCCCTGCCGTTCTCTCCGTAAAGAGTTCCCACGATTTCCATGATAAGGCTCTTGTTTTTTTCCAAATATCTTCCGAATCTGGTAAAATCGCGGAATCCATTGAGGATACTGGGTCTGTTCGCCGACAGGGTCAGGCTCTGCACCGGATTTGCCCCAATTTGTCTTAAAAAGAATATGATGTGCAAAAACTGATTGTCACTTACATAGGGCATAACCAGTTCCAGTACAATGCGATACCAGTCCTGTTCCTCCAGACATTCGCCACACAAGTGCCGGGGCGTCTTTCCCAAAATTCCCGCATACGTCTCAGCTCCCTGCAGGTCACCCTCCATTGCGGCAAGCAGCGTCCGCAGCGCCACAAATTCCATGCTTTCCGGCGTATTCCGGTGATAGACTTCCTCCGGCAGTTTGTGGATATATTCTCTGCAAATCCAAAGTGTTGTCATGCTGAAGGGATGGGCAAATTCCCTTTGCACCGTCTCTACGAGGCAGTCCTCCCTGTCCCCCGCTTTGATAATTTTCAACAATTCTTTTGCTTTTCTGGGATATTCCTGTTTCTTTTCGGATTTGCCGGATTTGTTTTCTGTCATACTCTTTCCTCTGACTGTGTGGTGCAATGGGTGTGTAAGTGTTGGTGGTTGCTGCGTTCTGTACCGTCAACTTGGTAATAAAAGACCCCGGGATAGCGCCCCGGGGGTTTCTGCATCTTGGATCTTCTTATCACTTCTCTAAACTCAATATAGCACGTGCTTCCGAACTTGTAAAGAAAAATGTCCTATAAATCAGTCCTTGAAAGTACCTCACCAAGGGTTTATACCATAAGTATTATAAACGGTAAATCGTTAATTTTGGTTCCCTTTTTCAGTTTACGTTTTGGGTTGCCTATGGTATAATATTTGAGTCGTGTTACCCCGGCAGGAAGGGGGTGGCATTTTGGTAGAACTCTTTAACTTTATACTCTCTGTTGTGGCAAGTGTAATTGGCAATTACATAAGCAAATGGCTGGATGGAGAGGACGAATAACACGATCAGCCAGTAACAAAGAACCCCGAGCTTGCACCCCGGGGTTTTTGTGTGACATTTTGTTCTTGCGAACTCTTTAACTTTGGCTAATTTCAATATAGCACGGTTTCTCTGCCCTGTAAAGAAATATTTGGTTATCGGCGTACCGCTATCTCTTTTTATTGCAAAAAAAAGAACCGACCCCCGGGCTCCTATGTCCCAAAAACCAGTTCTTTAAAGTGCGCCGCCAGGGGCTCGAACCCTGGACACCCTGATTAAGAGTCAGGTGCTCTACCAGCTGAGCTAGCGGCGCATTTACTTGCGTCATTCACAACGCAAGTGTTATTATATTATATAGTTTATAGAAATGCAAGCATTTTTTTCTTTTTTCTTAATTTTTTTTATAATTAAGTCAATTCTTCCCGAATTTCCTGCTTAGCACGCTCCAAAACTGCCACCACCCGGTCGCACCACGCATCATATTCCGGGTCCTCCACCTGTAACTCCGGGTGGGAAAGTACATAGGCAATGCTTTCCCTGACGCCTTGATCAAACCGCTTATCCGCCACGAATCCCGGCACCAGCCGTTTCAGTTTACGGTTATCAAACACCACGGAATTTGCCTTGTCTCCCAACAAAGAACCGCGGAAATCGTAAGGACTGCACGCATCCAAAAACTCGGAAGCTACATGGCAGGCATGCAGTTCCACACCCAAGGCATCCGCCACCGTCCGGTATATCTGATTCCACGTCAGTGTCTCATCGGAAGTAATCTGCACCGCCTGACCTATGGCATGGATATTTCCCATAAGACCTACAAATCCTCTGGCAAAATCACTGTTGTGTGTCATTGTCCACAGAGAGGTTCCGTCCCCGTGAATCAGCACGGGTTTGCCCTCCAGCATACGCTTCACATTCTGCCAGCTTCCTTTATTGCCATGAATTCCCAACGGAATCGTTCTTTCATCATAGGTGTGGCTGGGGCGCACTATCGTTACCGGAAATCCTTCTTCCTGATACTGTTTCATCAAATATTCCTCGCATGCCTGCTTATTTCGGGAGTATGCCCAGTAAGGGTTTGCCAGCGGTGTTCCTTCATCTATGAGGTAGTCTATGGGCGGTTTCTGGTACGCAGAAGCAGAACTTATGAAAATAAACTGTGCCGTCTTTCCCTGAAACAACCGAAAATCTCTCTCCAACTGTTCCGGCGTAAAGGCAATAAAATCCGCCACCACGTCAAAGGATTCCTCTGCAATCAGTTTTCTGACCTTATCTTCCTCCGCATTAATATCTGCCTGAAGCCACTTTGCGCCCTCCAGTCCCGGCACCTTACGGTTGCCGCGATTTAAGAGATAAAGGTCATGTCCCTCAGCCAATAGGTTCCGGCTGACAGCGGTACTGATGGTTCCGGTTCCTCCTATAAAAAGAGCTTTCATGCCTTGTCCTCCTTTTCCGACTGTCTGCGCAATTTTTCGCAGTCCTTGCAATAGCCATACACTTCCAGCTTATGCCCGGTAACGGTAAAATCTCCGGTATCCTCCTCCAAATGTACATGGGCGAAAGGACAGTTTTTTAAAGGAATGCGTTTATGGCACTCCAGACATACCGCATAGTGGGTGTGTCCGCCGCGGTTTAATTCATAGACTACCGTTCCGTCACCCATCCAGTTGGTCTTGTTCACCAGACTCTTTTCCTCAAAGCTGGCAAGGATTCGGTATATGGTGGACATGGCGTAGTCGCAGTCCTCGTTGCCACGCTCCACCCTGTTATATATCTGAACAGCGCTCAGCGGCTCGTTTGCCGCGAGCAGTACGTCGTATACTTTTTTGCGCTGTTTTGTCCATTTTAACCCTTGGGGATAATTGTGATTCTGTTCTTTTTCCATAGTAGGTCTCCTTTTTCACCGGCGTGCATGCTCACGCCGCGACCGCTTTCGAACCGGGCTGATGGGAAACGGGTTCCCGCGACCGCTCTCGAACCCGCGCTGTCGCGCTCATTGTCTGCTATCGCAGACGGTTCGTTCGCTAACGGCGCAAGAAAAGCAAATGCCTGCTTCGCAGTCGCTTGCTTTTCTTTTGCGCCTGTTATATTATAACATAATTCCGGTAAGGACGCCAATGGCATAGAGCAGAAGAACAATTTTGAAATTTTCTTTTTTGTCGGGGTTTACGCGGAACAGTACAAGAAGTCCCACGCCGGAGCCTACCAACAGACCTGCCATCATGGAACCCATGTTAATGACTCCTTGCAGGTAAAGCTGGGTAATGACAACGGAGGAGGCACAGTTCGGTATCAGTCCGACCAGTCCTGCCAGCACAGGGCCAAGTACCGGACGGTTCAGTATCAGTCCTGCCAAAGCATCCTCTCCCACAAAATGCAGTACCGTATTCAATACAAAACTGATTATCAGAATAAAAAGCGTAATCTGCGCCGTATGGCTCAATGCTGAGCGGAATATTCCCTTCTCACAATGGCAGTGGTCGTGTTCACACAAATCATGAATATGCTCGTGTTCCTCTTTTTTACCCTTTAAAAATAAGTCAATCAAAAAGCCTGCCACCGCCCCGATACACACTTTCAAAAGCAGAATTTTGCCAATCAGGGAAAGGGACACCTGTTCTGAGATAAGAATCGGTAACATTTCGTCCGAGGTGGAAAGGAAAATAGCAATCAATGTTCCCAATGTGATAACTTTTCCCGCATAAAGATTGGACGCCGCTGCGGAAAACCCGCACTGGGGCACCACTCCCAATACACTGCCGATTGCGGGGCCTAATTTACCTGCTTTCCGCACCACATTGTTCACCTTGTCGCCGGTGCGATGCTCCAGATATTCCATCGCTACATAGGTCAGAAGCAAAAACGGAATTAATTTTAAGGTATCCAATAAAGTATCTATAATAACGTCTGCCATAATTTCCTCCAATGTTTTAAATGCAGTTGCAACTCATTTGCATTTAAAATATACCACGTTTTCATAGATTGTCAATATCTCAACCAATCTTTTTATACCGGTTTTCCCTCCGCGCCTTCCTCTCTGCTAAGCAGCTTCTGATAAGTCATATCCATACCGATGGCTCCAAGCGGTGCCGTAATCAAAATTGCGAGTACCGCCACGGAAAGAACAATGCTGCCGCAGGGCAATCCCATCGCCAGCGGAACAGAACCGATAGCTGCCTGCACCGTCGCTTTCGGAAGATATGCAATCACGCAAAAAATTCTCTCCCTGCGGTTTAACGCAGTTCCGGCAAGGCAGATAAGCACACCGATGGAGCGAAATACCAACGCCACCATTATCATAAGAACGGCTGCCGCTCCCGCTTCCATGGTATAGCGAATATCCACCGCCGCTCCTACCAGCACAAACAGAATTACCTCCGCCGCCAGCCAGAGTTTTCCAAACTTTTCCGAAAGCCGTTTTGAGACAAAAACAATGCTCTTCACCTTAAGCATGCATGCCATGCTCACTACCGCCAGCAGCCCTGATACCGCCACAATTCCTTTGAGCCATGTTTCCACTGCCATAAGCAGAAACGCCATACCCAAAACGATAATGACTTTCATGCTGTTTCGGACGCAATGCCTATGCGCATAGGCGGTTTCAAAAAACAGCCCCAGCAGATACCCTGCCGCCGCTCCTAACAGGATTCCCAATACAATAGAAACGGGGATATTTACAAAATCCATCACCTTTGCACTGCCGCCCTGCGCCATGCCCACAAAGGTCGTAAACAGCACAATCACAAAAATGTCGTCGCAGGAAGCCCCCGCCAAAATCAGTTGGGGAATACTCTTATCTGTTCCGTACCGCGTATCCATAAGCTGCACCATCCTCGGCACCACCACCGCCGGGGAAACAGCGCCTAAAACCGCACCCATGACAGCTCCCTCCATCCGGGTCACGCCCAGAATCGCAGGTGCAAACAGGAAAAAGGCAAGAATCTCACAGCTTGCCGGCACACAGGACATCATAATCGCCGGTCTACCCACTTTCTTTAAATCCGAAAGATTTAAGGACAACCCGGCTTTCAGCAAAATAATAATCAGCGCCATCTGACGCAGCTCTGCGGAAATCGACAAAATGGACGGGGCCAGTACATTCAGTACGTAAGGTCCCAGCACAATGCCGGTAATCAGCATACCGATAATCCTCGGCAGCTTTAATTGTTGGCAGATTGCCGCCATCGCCAATCCAACCAGAAAAATGAATGCAAGTGATGTTAACATAGTGTTTCCTCCTTTTTCACGCAAAAAAGCTGATGCTCTTCTGCGAAAATAAAATCACAGAAGTCATCAGCTTAATAAGCGGTTTAGGTTTCACCAAGGGAGAACTTCATTCCCACGGCTAGAATACCATTTTTTCTTTCCAAATACAAGAGGACTTTTTTAAGCAGCCATTTTTATGATTTCTTTACTTGACATTAGTCCGAAATCGTACTATAGTGGGCAGTATGATTTCGGACAAAAGGAGAGATACTGCACACTATGAGTCTCTATACCTCAAAAGAAATGCGGCGTTTTAACCACCTTATGGGCGAAACGGACGCCGTGTACCACGAAATAGCTTTAAAGTTAGGTTTGTCGGACAGTTCCATGATGATACTTTACACCATCTGCGACTTCGGGGACTGCTGCCCGCTGCAGGAAATCTGCCGGCGTTCCTGCCTAAGCAAGCAAACCATCAATTCCGCGCTCCGGAAGTTAGAAGCCGATGGCCTGCTTTACTTAGAGCCTTCCGGCAAAAAGAGCAAAATTGTCCACCTGACAGAAAAGGGCACACAGCTTGCCAACACCACCGCCGTCCGTCTGATTGAAATGGAAAACGAAATCTTCCGTTCGTGGAGCAAAGAAGATTTGGAAAAATATCTGAACTTAACCGATTTGTTTCTGGTTGAACTTCAAAAGAAAGCAAAGGAGTTAGAAAAATAAAATGATACAGTTATCAGACCACTTTACTTACAAACGTTTACTGCGTTTTACCTTTCCATCCATCATTATGATGATATTTACTTCCATCTACGGCGTGGTTGACGGCTTTTTCGTTTCCAATTTTGCCGGGAAAACACAATTTGCCGCAGTCAACCTCATTATGCCCGTGCTTATGATTTTAGGCTGCATCGGATTCATGTTCGGAACCGGCGGCGCTGCCTTAATCTCCATGACAATGGGTACCGGTCATCTCAAGAAAGCAAATGAAATCTTTTCCATGATTGTAGGGGTATCCGCCGCTCTGGGTGTTTTGTTTGGCATACTCGGCTTTGCCTTGCTGCGCCCCATTGCCATGCTGATGGGTGCTGAGGGACAGCTTTTGGAAAACTGTATTCTCTACGGCAGAATCATTCTCGTTGCCCTGCCCTTTTATGTCCTGCAGTTTGAATTTCAATGTCTGTTTTCTACGGCAGAAAAACCCAAACTGGGATTATACGTCACCGTCGCTGCCGGACTTACCAACATGGTGTTGGACGCCCTGTTTGTAGCGGTCTTTTCATGGGGACTTGCCGGTGCTGCGGCTGCTACCGCTCTCAGCCAGTTTGTCGGCGGTATCATTCCGCTCATTTACTTCATCCGCCCCAACAGCAGCAGCCTGCGCCTTGGCAAATTTCATTTTGACAAAAGTGCACTGCTCAAGACCTGCACCAACGGTTCTTCTGAATTTATGAGTAACATCTCTATGTCTATTGTAAGCATGCTTTACAATATGCAGCTTATGAAATATGCCGGAGAAAACGGTATTGCCGCATACGGCGTGTTAATGTATGTCTCCATGATTTTTGTGGCAATCTTTATCGGTTACGCCGTGGGCGCCGCTCCGATTGTCGGCTACCACTACGGAGCACAAAATTATGATGAGTTAAAGGGACTTCTGAAAAAAAGTCTGCGGATGATTGCCATTTGTGCCATCGTCATGTTTGCGGCGGGTGAACTTTTAGCAGTCCCTCTGTCCAGACTTTTTGTAGGTTACGATGCGGAATTAATGGAAATCACTGTGAGAGCCTTTTTCATCTTCTCCTTTTCTTTCCTGTTTTCCGGTTTCTCCATTTTCGGTTCGTCCTTTTTCACGGCACTCAACGACGGTTTGACCTCCGCTCTGATTGCTTTTCTTCGTACACTGGTATTCCAGATAGCTGCCGTGTTGATTTTCCCGCTTATCTGGGGATTAGACGGAATCTGGCTGTCCATCGTGGGCGCCGAAGTTATGTCCGTAACCGCCACCGCTTTGTTCCTGATTTGCAAGCGCAAGAAATACAAATACTAAATCTTATTACAAGTCTATCGTCATTTTGAATGAAGGCAGTTTCACATTTGCGTGTGCCGCATACACATTCCGGTAGCGGTACACGCTCAATATGATTCCAATTAAAATATAACTGACCAGTATTGTACTTCCCCCAGCGGAGAAAAACGGCAGAAATGTCTGGGTTATCGGCAGAACGCCGGCATTCTCCAACAGATTTACGGACGTATTAACCGCCAAAATCATAGCGCTTGCCACTCCCATCAACATTCCAAGCTGATTTTTCTGACGGGTGCAGGCAAGAAACGCCGCGCACACCAAAACCAAAAGGAGGGCGCAAACTCCGATTCCTACAATCTTACCGTAACTTGCCGTAAAATAGGTAAGGGAAAAACCGCTGTCCCAGTCCGGCAGGGAGTTCACAATATCCTGATATTCCGCACTTTTTCCCACCCATGTGCTGCCGTCTAAATACCGGCGGATAGCCTGCATCTGATAAGCGCCGTCACCGCTTTTTGTAATCCATGCCATAATCCTCTCATACTGATACTCCCTCATTCCAAAACGCAGAAAAACGAAAAGCGCCGGTACCGGAATTCCCAACATCACTGCCCATAATAGTGCGGTCGCTTTCTTTCTCTCCACCGAAAACCAGCCCTTTTGGATTGCCAGTGTCAGCACAACCAGCATGGACATAAACAAAATCACCGCCAGTGGACGGTTGGGTAAACATAATGCCAAAAAGACCGGCGCAGCCAGCCACAAAACAGACTTGATAATTCCGCTGTAGCCTGTGCCGTGGTATTTATAAACCACTGCCGCATAAACCGGCACATACAACATCATTGCCGAAAACAGCATCTGATACAGATTCATACCCGGTTCGACCCATACATAGGCGAACCCGAGCAGCAGAAATGCCGCCGCAATGATTTTGGAAAATCTGCCCACGAACGTATAATCCAGACGATAAACCAGTACCATGAGCACAAAACCGATACAGGAATATCCGGTAAAAGTCCGGGAGTGCATCAGCACATTTGCAAGCAGCGTGATAACCGCCATAAGCCCCAGAATTCCCCATGCCATTTGCGGTCTGTGGATTCTGTCCAAAGATATGCCCGTCTCCACCGGACTGCCCATATCCTTTACGGCGGCAGTTTCCGCCTCCTCCCTGCTCATTCCCGCAGCCATATTGTCCGCTGTCTGTTCTTCCATATGTGTGCAGAGTTCCTCCCGGATGGCGGCATGGGCTTTTTTACATCGAATCTGTTCCAACAATACTTTAATATATTCTTCCATCTTAAATCCCTCCCATTGCCAGAACATTGGTAACGGCTCCCTGATACTCTTTCCACTCGCTCATCTTCTTTTCCAGTACCTTTGTGCCTTCCTTCGTAATACGGTAATACTTTCTGGTTTTGCCCGCATATTCGCTCTCGTACACCGTAAGGAGTCCCTTGTCCTCCAGCCCGTGTAACAGAGGATATAAAGTGCCCGCCTTTAATTCAAACACATTTTGTGATTTCTTCCGCAGGGCGTCAATCATCTCATATCCGTACATGTCCTTCTCCGACAACAACCGTAAAATCAGCATTGTCATGCTTCCCGATACCAAAGTCTTATCAACCGCCATATTACGCTTCCTCCTTGTTTTCTGTTTAGTTTTTGTTTGCCTTTTTGTTTGCTTTTTTGCTTTCCGTCATTTTCATGTGTCCGCATGCGTTTCATATGTTTTATATATAGATGGCTGTGGGCAGGTACTTTTTATATGTGCAGTGCAGTCTGTGTATAATGTGGCGTATGATTGTATGCGCATATAGTATATAGGTAACCTATATATTTCTTTTATATGATATATCGGCAGTCTATATATGTCAAGTTTTTCTTTTCGGACTTATTCTTTGAGAATGTTTCTGAACTGAATTTTTGAAAATTTGCATGGCTGCAACAGATTGTCCATTTGGGTAGGTAATTGTCCTAAATTTCCTGCAGCAATTCTTTGCAATTTTCGGTCAACAACTTTTTGCAGTTTTTCAATAGCAGACTTTTGCAGTTCTCCGACAGCGGCTTTTTGCAGTTTTCACCTTGACGATTCCCCTGGAAAAGCAGTAAATTAAGGTTAAGAGAAATTGTAAAGGAGGATACTTTTATGAAAAGCGCAAAATATATATGGATTGCCGGAGCCGGCGCTGTCGTTGTAGCAGGTACAGTGGGCGTCCTGCTTGTAGCGGGACAGGGAAAAAGAACGCAGAACACGGACGTTTCCGAGAGTACAGTGCAGGAATCACAGCAAGACTACAACGAAAGCGAAATGCCTATTCCTGAAGATAAAACAGACGAAACGGATATGCTTACAGAGGAAACGGAAGAGCACACATGGATTGACGCCAACTATCAGGACCCCAAAACCTGCAGTACATGCGGTGCAACGGAAGGTGACCCTTTGCCGGCAGCCTTTGATGAAAATGGTTATGTCATTAACACGGAACTGGGCGGTACCTACAATTTGGTTGCCATTTGCCATGATGATCCTTCCAAAAAGCTTACCGGAAATCTTACTTTCTCCGAGTACGAGACTGTTGAAGAGGAGCCTCTTTACGCTCTCGAGAAAAAAGAAGGATACGAGTGGCATATTCTTCACGCAACCGCTCAGTTTACCGATGGCAACCCTTTTACCGGCGGAGCAGGATTTTGTTACTTTTATGAAGACTTTTACGACATTGACGGTTGGGACAGCAGTTGTCGGGATAAGGAAATCATTCCTCTGTCCGATTATGCAGCCAGAACCTATACGGTAAATTTCCACGGAACCGATTATGAATGTGAAGCCATTTGCTATCATAATATCGAATCCGACGCAACCTCCTGCACCATAGATTTTTATTTTTATGTGTGTACACCCACCGGCTACGACGGCACTGTGGTTGTGTTCGGCAAACGTGCACCGGAATTGGAAAATGTGACTATCTATGATGTTGCAGATGAGGATACCTTGTATTTTAGAATGAACTAGGAAATTTCATGATTTTAAAGAACGGTATTTCGCTTTGCTTCAAAATGCCTGAAAATCCTTAAAGATCAAGCATATTTTGGCTTGCAGGCGTTCATAGAATATGTTATATTAACCATAGAAAGAGGAAAAGCCAGAGAAGCGGCTTACCTCTAAACAATTAGATAACTGTTTTATCAACAGCCGTCATTATTCGTGGTAATGGCGGCTATTTTCGTCTTCCCTTGAAAATTGTGTAACACAATCCTACAAGGGTGCAAATGAATATTCCAATCTGAATCAAATCAGCATATGTAACATACATTGGCAATGCCCTCCTTTCTTTCGTCTGGAGGGCTGGCCAACATCATCCGCAGAAATTACATCGAAATCCAGCCAAACGCATTTGCGATAGAACTCAGTAAAATTAATGCCGCAAAAATCGGACACAAATATTGAATCATAAAACAGAATATCTTTTTTCTGCGAAATGTGCCCTTTCCATAAGTCACTTCTTCCTCAATACGCTTTACGCCGACAACTTTTGATATAAGCAGGCAGGTTGCTATCGCAGCAATGGGCATCATAACGGTATTTGTCAGGAAATCAAAGAAGTCCAGAAACTGCATGCCCATTATTTTCACATTGGAAAGCGGGCCATATCCCAGCGCCGACAAACTTCCAAGCACTATCATAATCACACTGATGACAACCGTAGCTTTCTTTCTGCTCCATCCGAATTCATCCTCAAAAGTAGAAACCGCACTTTCTGTCAATGCAATGGAACTGGTCAGTGCGGCAAAAAGAACCAGCAGGAAAAACAGTACTCCCGTAAAAGTTCCCAAACCCATACTCGCAAAAACTTTGGGAATCGTAATAAACATAAGCGCCGGTCCTGCCTGAAGCGTTTCCGCATCCCCACCGGAGAAAGCGAAAACTGCCGGAATAATCATAAGTCCCGCCATAATGGCAATCGCTGTATCAAAAATCTCAACTTGCTTTGTCGATTCCTCAATAGAAGTTTCTTTTTGCATGTATGAACCAAATGTAACCAAAATGCCCATTGCAATGGAAAGTGAATAAAACATCTGTCCCATAGCTGACACAACTGTCATCCATGAGAAATTGCTGACATTGGGTACCAAAAAATATTTAACGCCAGCCAAAGCTCCCGGTCTTGTCACGGAGTATACCGTAATTATCAAAGATAAAATCACAAGAACCGGCATCATAAACTTTGAAACACGTTCAATTCCATTGCGCACGCCGGCATAAATAATGACTAATACAATCAGTGAAAATATAACAAAGTAAATCTCCGTTGAAACACCGTCAGCAATGAATTCAGAAAAATATCCATCCGCCGCTACGGCCTGTGTCTGTCCCATGGCGTACTCAACAAGATATTTTATTACCCATCCACCAATCACTGAATAATAGGGCACTATGAGAATAGGAATAATCGCATTTATCCAGCCTCCTGCCGAAATCCATTTTGACTTTCCAAAAGAAGCATATGCTCCTACAGGACTTTTTTGGGTCATTCGTCCTAACGATGTTTCCGCTATTATCATGGTATATCCAAAGGTTAATGCCAGAATAATATAAATACCAAGGAAAATTCCTCCTCCGTATTTTGCCGCCAGATATGGAAATCTCCAAATATTTCCTAAGCCTACAGAAGCCCCCGCTGCCGAGAGTACAAACCCTATTTTCCCGGAAAACGAACTTCTTTTTGCCTCATGTTGTTTCATTATTTTTTATACCCCATTTCGTATAGATTTCCTTCCCAATTACACATTTATTTACAATTCCGGTCTGGATCAGCCAATCAATCTTACCACTCGTTAATAGCATACAAAATAGCAAGTCTTATGTTCTTCAACAAGTCAGCAGAAAGTGTTTCGTATTCTTTATCCAATCCTTTTCCGTGCGCCAGATACGGGGGACTGTCATTCCAAGAACCCATTGCACCAAAAACATCTGCAATGCTTGCCGCTTCAAACATCCGAAGATTTTGCTGTGGAATTTGCGGCAACGCTAATCCATATTTTTTATCCGGATATTCGCCGAATCCATCCAAGAGGTTTACAGCAGAAGAGAAAATGTATGCGAAGTTTTCACACCCTATTTTTATGGCTAATTCTCTAATAGATAATAACACTTCACGGAACGAGTCCCTGTTGTTTTCAAACCGTGGCTTTTGGGACGGTGGGTTAGTCCACTCATGCTCAAAATACAAAATGCTCCAATTTCTTCGTACAGAATCAAATTGTCAATTAGGTACAAAATATGTCACCTTTCCACTTCTGTGAAAACATAGGATAGAACTTTCTGTCGTATTTGAAAATCCCAAAACGCCTCTATCTTTCACCGAATATGGACAAAGCAACTTTACATCTGTCACTTGATTTTTCCTTATTTGCTCAAACCATGCTGCAACATTTGGTGCAGTATATTTTGCCACCCCCATTTGGGGTAAAAATTCAAATTCAATACTACTTTCAAACCTCAACGAAAAATATTGAATCGGTTCATTCAACTGCATAGCTTTTTGCATGCCGCTACGATAGATGCAATTTGAAACATTTGCCCATTCATTTATCCTTACCCCTCCAGCTAAAAAAATCAAGCATTTTCGACACCTTCCGGTTCTTATTTTCCTAACAGACGCCTAACGTTCATCTACCACCTGAAAGATATAGAACTTAAGATAATAGGACTCGTCCGCTGCCCATAAAATAGGGTGGTCGCATGCCTGCGTGCGGAATTCCACCTGGCGCAGACGCTTGTGGGCGCCAGTCGCAGCTTCACGAATGGTCTTTGCAAACAAATCCGGTTCCATAAAATGAGAACAGGAGCAGGTCACCAGAAAGCCACCGTTTCGCACCAGTTTCAATCCCCGCAGATTGATTTCACGATAACCCTTCACCGCATTTTTCACGGAATTACGGGACTTGGTAAAGGCAGGCGGGTCAAGAATCACCACATCGTAGCTTTCCTTCTGTGCCTCTAATTCCGGCAACAGTTCAAAGACATCCGCACAGCGAAACGTAACCTTGTCCGACAGACCGTTGAGCGCAGCATTCTCCGTTGCCTGTTCTACCGCAAGTTGTGATGCATCAACACCCAGAACGCTCTCCGCCCCGGCAATTCCGGCATTCAGCGCAAAAGAACCTGTATGGGTAAAGCAGTCCAGTACCTTTTTTCCCTTACAGATTCGGTGAATGGACGCACGGTTATTTTTCTGGTCGAGGAAAAATCCGGTTTTCTGTCCATCCTCCACATCCACCATATATTTTACGCCGTTTTCTACAATTTCCACCTTAGTATCAAAAGGCTCACCGATAAATCCCTTATACCTCTCCATGCCTTCCTGCAGGCGCACTTTTGCGTCACTGCGCTCGTAAACCCCACGAATCCGGATACCGTCCTCCATAAGAACTTTTTTCAGTGAATCGACAATAGTCAGTTTCCATCTGTCAATTCCCAGCGCCAGCGACTCCACCACCAGAACATCTGCAAATTTGTCAATTACGATTCCGGGCAAAAAGTCCGCCTCACCGAAAATCAGGCGACAGCTGCCGGTATCAATGGTCTGCTTGCGGTATTCCCACGCATCCCGGACACGCTGTTCCATAAACTTTTCGTCGATAACGGCATCTTTCCTGCGAGCCAGCAGACGAACCGTGATTTTGGACTTTGTATTAATATAGCCGTATCCCATGAAATAGCCGTCAAAATCGTGAATCTGGATGACGTCACCATTTTCAAAGCTACCCATAATGCTGTCTATTTCGTTGTCATACACCCACATTCCCCCGGCCTTCAGGGTGCGGCCTTCGCCTTTTTTCAATGTTACAACTGCTTTGTTATGGTTTTCATTACTCATCAACAGACCCAGCCTTTCAAGGTTTTTTGCATTTTTTTCATTTTGTGAACTAATTATATGCGTTTTTTACTTGACAATCAATGGGTTTTTATTTATTATTTTAATGTTGACACATCGGCGCGTGGCTCAGCTTGGTAGAGCGCTGCGTTCGGGACGCAGAGGTCGCAAGTTCAAATCTTGTCGCGCCGACTAAAAAGGCTGTTTCCGGTTTATCCGGAGACAGCCTTTTTATTTTCTCGATAAGTTCTGAATCTTGCAGGACTCTGCGTCCCCACCCTTTCCCATTTTTTAACAGGAACTGCTGCGGGAACATTTCTCCGCATCAATCGCCAGCACGAACATCAGCACATGCAGCGCATCCGCCTCATTTGCCACATCAAGCACATATGTATCTGTCATATGGAAAAGCTCTTTGGAAATCGCAGCAACCTGTCTGCCCGCCGCATCACTGATAACATAATTCCACTCCATAAAAGTGCCCTCGATATGCCAGCCGTTAAAGTCGATATTGTACCTCGGTTTCAGGAAGGAAAATTCCTTACTGATGCAGCCGATATAAGTGCCTCTCTCATAAATTTCAAATTTCGGAAGGAATGTAAAAATCTGCTGTTTTACCATTCCCACCTCATTTTGAAATGCGTCAAATATTTTCAGGCAATGTCCCCAGGAAAGCTGCCCTTTTACTTCATAAACGGTTTTACCCGCTTCATCATAAATATCATAACTGTCAAACCATGAAAAAAACCGCTGTTTAAATAATAACTTCATCCTGCTCCTCCCTCCGAGCCTCTTTTGCTCTGCAATCATTTTACCATAGCCCAGAGGAACTCACAACGGGATTCCACCTGCTAAGCCGCAAGATTCTACCTGCTGCGCCGCAGAATACTCCGGTATGTCTCGTAAATAATCATGAATCCCAGCGGTCCTTTGATAATTCCCCACACGCCAAACAACTGGATTCCCGCATAAAGAGAAAGCAGAACCGCAATCGGCGAAATACCCACCCGCCGTCCGATGAGTTTCGGCTCCAGCAGTTCCCTCTGAAAAATGCAGATAACACACAGGATAACGCAGACCGCCGCCTGTCCGTAAGCGCCGCCGATAATCTGAACGATACACAGCGGCACCAGTACGATTCCCGTTCCCACAAAGGGCAGTGCATCCATAAGTCCCGCCAAAATTCCCCAGAGGAATCCATGGCGCACCCCGGCAATTCCCAAAGTCAAAGCTGCAGTCAACGCAATCACGCTCATAATGACAAGCTGCGCCTTGACAAAAGTGGCAATATAGCGGATAATGCCGCAGATAACCTCTAAAAGCACATGAAACTCTTCCCTGTCCAGCATCCGGTTCATGATATTATCATAATCTTTTGCCAAAAGAACCGTTGCGATTAAAAACGTCACCAGAAAACCGCCCACCGCAGCCAGTATTTTCACATACTCCACGGACTGCGACAGCATATCCGGCACGGCACGGTATTGCAGATAGTCCGTCGCCTCCTCCAGACACCCCAGTATGGTCTGCTCCAGATAGGCGCTGTCCACTCCAATGGCACGCCCCACGCTTCCGCATACCGAGTGCACCACCTCCGTCACCTCCTCCATCGCCTCTTCCAATCCGCGCATCCACTGCGGCATGCTTCCCACAATCCACGAAAACAATATCCAGATAAGCCCCACCAGAACGGCTCCCGCAACCAGCAATAACAGCACAGCGCCTATCTGTCTGTGAATTCGGAATTTTCCCTGCATTTTTTTTAGTATCGGTCCGAAAATCGTAACAAACAGCATGGCAATCAGTATCGGCGCAATCAGGGGAGTGATATATTCCAGAAAAAAATATACTGCTCCTGTCAATAGAAGCAGTATCCATGGCTTTTTTGTCTTTATTTTTTCAAGCATACCACACTCACCCCCGTTATTCTCTCAGGTTTAGTATGGTTTTTTTTCGTAAAATCATTCCATTACGGCAAATACCTTTCCTTCCGGTTTGATACAAAACGAAAGGGACTTTTTGGTAAATGGATGCAAAAATTCCAGTTTGTAGGCACACAGCGCCACATTCCGCACCGACAATTCCCTGCTGTGCGCCATGGATTCTTCCGTCCCATATTTTACATCCCCCAAAAGCGGCATTCCGGCATGTGCCATCTGCGCCCGAATCTGGTGAAATCTTCCGGTCTCAATGTGTATATCTGTAAAAAAAACGCCGCTCCCTGTGGATGACGGCAATAAATTCCGCCCTCCGATTATCCGATACCGCAGTACCGCGCGTTTCGCCTCCGGGTATTTGTCCTGCTCTCCGGTCACTACCTGTGCTTTCCCATCCGGTGTTTTCCATAAGTAATCCACAAGTTCCCCTTCCGGGGCGGGCGCATATCCACATACCGCCGCATAATACTGTTTATTCAGTGTCTTTCCGGAGAGCTGTTTTGTCAAATCGGCAGCCGCCTTTTGATTTTTGGCAAAAACAAGCAGACCCTCCACCGGCTGGTCTAAACGGTGAACCACTCCCAGATACGGTGCTTTTCCGCCCTGTGCCGAAGCAATGTGATTTTTCAATTCGCTGACCATATCCGCCTGTCCCACGCGGGCAGTCTGGGTTGCCAGACCCGCCGGCTTTTGCGCCACTATAATATCTTTATCCTCATAAATTACTTTCGTACGCATTTTTTACTCCTGATTGTTCCCATCGCACCATATTTTTCCGCAGTCCCTTGGGGTAATGATTTTTCATAATGCCCCCTGCCAGTTTGCCCCAGCCAATGCTAAAGCCGTCTGCGCAAATCAGATGCCAGCCCTTTGCACCGTCGGCGGAAAAGGTCTGTCCATCCAGATAATTCCAAAGAGTCCTGTCCTGTGACGACATATCCCACACGTTGACAACATCCTCCGGCGCAAGCGTAAGAGCCAGTGCATGGGAAGGCTCAAACCGCCCTTTTTTCATGGTTCCCAAATGCAGTCCCGGACGAAGCACCTTAAGTCCCTTTAATGCCGGCATGTCCTTGGGCATCAGATAAAGATTGTCCCCAAATTTCAAATACTCTCCCGGCAGCTTTTTGCGCAGGAATTCCTTTGCAAACGCCGAATATTCTCCCAGTTCCCGTTCCGAAATACCCGGCTGCAGTCCGTAGCGCGCAGGGGTCTTGTCCTGTCTCTCCACATAGCCCTCCGGTACATCCTTCGCCTTGACAAGAACGGCTGCATAATGTCCCTCTCCTTTGATTCGGTGAGGCCACAGGCGCAGGGTTTTTGCAATCTCGCCGTCCTGCTTTCTGCCCTGCTTTCTACCTTCCGTTCCGTCAACGCTTCCACACTCGTTCCGGTCATTTTCCCCTTTTTTGTTCTCCACCCATTCCGGTCTGCCGGGGGAAAACAGGGCAGCCGCCTGTGGCATTTCCACAACGGAAAATTCCGGGTGTCTGTCCAGAAAACGAAGAATACTTCCCTCATTTTCCGTGGGTGCAAAGGTACAGGTGGAATAGACGAGCCTTCCGCCATAGCGGAGCATTTCCGCCGCACAATCCAAAATTTCGTCCTGCCTCTGCCCGCATAGTTCCACATTTTCGGGGCTCCACTCATCGCAGGCTCCCTCGTTTTTCCGAAACATTCCTTCCCCGGAGCAGGGTGCATCCACCAAAATACGGTCAAAATATCCCGGAAACACCTCCGCTAAATGTGCCGGTGCCTCGTTGGTTACACAGGCATTGCGGATTCCCATGCGTTCTATATTTTCTGACAGGATTTTCGCTCTCGCGGGGTGTATCTCGTTGCTGATTAATAGCCCTTCTCCCATCATTGCCGCGGCAATCTGGGTACTTTTTCCGCCCGGCGCCGCACATAAATCCAGAATACGCTCGCCCGGTTTCGGCTCCAGCAACGTCACCGGCGCCATGGCGCTGGGCTCCTGAATATAGTACACTCCCGCCTCATGCAAGGGGTGTTTGCCGGGCTGGTCCTCCGCCTCATAGTAATATCCGTTTTCTACCCACGGCACTTTTGTCAAATGAAAGGGAAGCGGAAAAAGCGCCGGCAAATCCGCGGCGCTTCGTCCATTCTTCCCTATTTTCAAGGCATTCAGTCGCAATGCCTGATATTTTTCCTGTGCAAAGCCCTCTGAGAACGCCTGATACTCGTCCCCCAGCATGACTTTCATTCTGTCCAAAAACTGTTCCGGCAGCATTTCGCACACCTCCCGAAAAAGATACTAAGGACAGCATAGCACAGATTGTCGCAAAAACCAATAAAGTTTAATCTGCGGCAAATAGTTTTTTATTCCCCGACTCTCGCGTTGCGGACAGCCTCCCGCACTTTGAGTACCATGGACGGGGATACGGATAATTCGTCAAATCCCATCCGCAGGAAAGTCTCCGTCAAGGTGGTATCCGCTCCCAGTTCTCCACAAATACCTACCCAGCAGCCTTCCTTGTGTCCGTTGTCAACCACCATCTTGAGCATACGCAGAATTGCTTCATGGTGGGGATTATAGAAGGCATCCAGTCTGGGATTCTGCCTGTCTATCGCCAGTGTGTACTGTGTCAGATCATTAGTTCCTATGGAAAAGAAATCCACTTCCTTTGCCAGCAAATCCGAAATCATCACTGCCGCCGGGGTTTCAATCATAATGCCGAGTTCACACTCTTTAAAGGCAATTCCCTCCTGTGTCAGTTCGTCCTTAACTTCCTTCACAATTTCCTTAATCTGTCTTACTTCCTCCACGGAGGTAATCATCGGAAACATAATGGAAAGGTTGCCGTAATAACCGGCACGGTAAATGGCGCGAAGCTGGGTTTTGAAAATATCTTTTCTGTCAAGGCAGATACGGATAGCGCGGTAACCCATGGCAGGGTTTTCCTCTTTTTCCATATGGAAGTAATCCACCTGTTTGTCTGCGCCGATGTCTAATGTACGGATAATGACCTTTTTGCCCGCCATGTTTTCCGCCACTGCTTTGTATGCCGCAAACTGCGTTTCCTCCGTAGGGTAATCCTGGGACTCCAGATAGAGAAATTCGCTGCGGAACAGTCCGATTCCCCCGGCATCATTGGCAAGCACTGCTGCCACATCGCCCACACCGCCGATATTGGCGTACAGATTGATTTTTCTGCCGTCCAGCGTGACGTTTTCTTTTCCCTTTAATTCCTGCAAAAGCCGTTTCTTTTTCTCCTGCTCTTCCTTTTGTGCCTCGTACTCTTTCAGTACCTCTTCCTCCGGCTCCACAATCAGTTTTCCGGAAATGCCGTCCACAATTCCCAGCTTTCCGTCAATGTCCTCGGAGAACTCCACGCCAATCAGTGCGGGAATGTTCATGGTCCGGGCTAAAATTGCCGTGTGGGAATTGGTGGAACCGTAGCGTGTCACAAAGGAAAGCACCTTGGACTTGTCGAGCTGAACGGTTTCACTGGGCGCTAAATCCTCTGCCAACAGGATATAGGGGGAGTCGCCCTCCGGACCGCCCGACTGGGTATCGCTCAGAATGGAAATCACCCGGTTGCTGATGTCCTTCACGTCCGCCGCACGCTCTTTCATATAGTCATCGTCCATGGCTGCAAACATTTGCGCAAAATTATCACCCGTGGTTGCCACTGCGAACTCCGCATTGATTTTCTGCGTCTCAATCATGTTGGTGACGGATTCTGTGTAGTCTGGGTCATCCAGCATCATCTGATGTACTTCAAAAATCATGGCATTGACTTCACCCACTTCCCGGACTGCCTTTTCATAAAAGGCAGCCAGCTGGGTTTTCGCCTGCTCCCTTGCTTCGTCAAACCGTGCGACTTCCGCCGCCGTATCCTCTACTTTGATGCGTTTAACCTGTTTGTCCTCTTTCCGGTAAACCTTCAGTCTGCCGATGGCAATGCCGCCGAATACACTTTTTCCTTCCAGTACCATAGGATACCCCCTTCCCTTTCTCTCGATTGAATGCTTACAGATTGTTCTCCAGAAAAGCACCTAATTTTGCGATGGCTTCCTCTTCCTGCTCACCGTCTGCACGGATGATAATTTCCTGACCGCATTTGATTCCAAGGCTCATGACGCCTAAAATTCTCTTAACGTCCATGGATTTGCCGTTTCCCTCAATGGTAATATTGCAGGGGAATGTTGCTGCCTCCTTTACCAACATTCCGGCGGGTCTTGCGTGGATTCCCTGTGCGTCTTTGATTGTATATTTGAATTCTTTCATGATTTTTTCCTCCTTACGTCTTTTTTCAAAATGCCTAACAGTATACAGCCCACTACCGAGCCTGCTGCCAGAGATACCAGATACCACAACGGGTGTGCCACGGTGGGGAACACGAAGATTCCGCCGTGGGGTGCCATCAGGGTACAGCCAAATGCCATGGACAACGCTCCGGAAACCGCCGCACCGACTACGCAGGCAGGAATTACATGCAGAGGGTCAGCAGCCGCATAGGGAATGGCTCCCTCACTGATAAAGGACAATCCCATTACAAAGTTGGTAGGTCCTGCTTTTCTCTCCTCCTCGGTGAATTTCTTTTTGAAGAAAATGGTTGCCAGTGCAATGGCAATGGGAGGAACCATACCGCCAATCATGACTGCTGCCATGATATTGTAGTTGCCTGCCGCAATGGAGGCTGTACCGAATACATATGCCGCCTTGTTGACCGGTCCGCCCATATCTACGGACATCATTCCTGCCACAAGCGCTCCCAGCAAAATGGCGCTGGCGCCGTTCAAATGATTCAGTCCGTTGTTAATCATGGTATTCAGCGCACCGATGGGAGGCTCCACCAGATACATCATAATGATACCGATGAAAAGCACGCCCAGCACCGGGTAGAGCAGCATAGGCTTTAATCCTTCCAGTCCCTTTGGCAGTTTTTCAAACAGCTTTTTCAGCAAAAGCACCAGATAGCCTGCCACAAATCCCGCTACCAGTGCACCCAGAAATCCGGAGGTTCCGTTGGCTGCAATGGCGCCGCCCACAAATCCGACTGCCAGTCCGGGCCGGTCTGCGATACTCATGGCGATAAATCCTGCCAGTATGGGAAGCATGAAGCCGAATGCCACACCGCCGATATTTTTAAACATGGTTGCAACTGGTGTAATCGTACCGAAATTTGCTCTCTCCTCCAGAGGCAGGGAGTTCAAATCCACGGCAAATCCGTCAATCAGAAATGCCAGTGCAATGAGGATTCCGCCGCCCACGACAAAGGGAAGCATATGGGAAACACCGTTCATCAGGTGCTTGTAAATCCGGTGACCAAAGCTGTCCTTTCCTTCTTCGTCCGCGCTTTCCTGTGCGCCCCCTTTTGCATGATAAAGGGCAACCTGACCGGACACTGCACGTTCAATCAGCTCCTCCGCTTTGCTGATACCGTCCGCAACCTTACACTGAATCACAGGTTTTCCGGCAAAACGGTCCATGGGCACCTGTGTATCCGCTGCGACGATAATGCACTCTGCGTCCGCTATCTCCGCCTTGGTCAGCACGTTTTTGGCGCCGCCGGAACCTCTAGTCTCCACCTTAATGCGGTAGCCGAGTTCCTTCGCCTTTTTCTCCAATGCCTCTGCCGCCATGTAAGTATGTGCAATTCCGGTAGGACAGCCCGTCACTGCCAGAATCAGTTTGGAGCCTGCATTCTGCTCCGGTGTCTCGACCGACGCATTTTCTGCAGGTGCTGCCTCTTTCTCCTTATCTGCGTCCTTGTCTGCCTCAGCCGCATCAATCACTGCCAGAAATTCTTCCACGCTTTTTGCACTGCGCAGACCGGAGGTGAATTTTTCATCCATTAAAAGAACGGACAGTTTGCTCAGCACGTCCAAATGTACATTTTCTCCGGTGTCAGGTGCCGCAATGAGGAAAATCAGGTTCACCTTTTCTCCGTCCAGTGCGTCAAATTCCACGCCCTCCGGCAGCACCATGGCAGCCAGTCCGGGACGGCTTACAGCGCCGGATTTGCAATGGGGAATGGCAATTCCCTCTCCGATTCCGGTGGTTCCCTCTTCCTCTCTGGCGCAAACGCCCTTTCGGTAGGTTTCCACGTCGTTGATTTTACCGCTCGCCGCCATGAGTTCCACCATCTTATCCAACACATTCTTTTTGTCGGAAGCGGCTCCGTTCAGTTCAATACTTTCCACTGCCAGTAAATCCCTTATTTTCATATTCACCCTCACTTTCCGCACATTTCGTGCAATAATGTTTCCACCTGTTCTCGCTTTGCCAGTTCCTCCGAGAAAGCGGATGCACTTCCCGTACAAACTCCCATCAGAAAAGCATTCTCATAGTTTCCCGTTTCCAAATAACCTGCCAAAAATCCTGCCACCATGGAGTCTCCGGCTCCCACGGAATTGATTACGGTTCCTTTCGGCGCTTCCGAGCGGTAAACTCCGCCATCCTCCGACACCAGCACCGCTCCCGCACCTGCCATGGAAACCAGCACGTTTCTTGCGCCCATCTCCTGCATTTTCTTGGCGTAAACAACCACATCATCTTTGCTTTCTATCTCCATATGGAAAATTTCTCCCAGCTCATGATGATTGGGTTTTATCAAAAACGGATGATACTGCAAGACATTCACCAGCAAATCTCCCGTGGCGTCCACTACGATTTTTAGCTGCTTTTTTTGTAAATGCTTCATGATGTCCATATACATGGAACGGGGCATTACATCCGGAATACTGCCCGCCATCACCAGAATATCGCCGTCCTGCAATGCGTCCAGTTTTTCATACAGCTTCTGAATGTCCGCATCGGACATTGCGGGACCCTGTCCGTTAATCTCCGATTCCTCATCGGAGCGCAGCTTGACGTTGATGCGGCTCATGCCCTTTTGTACCGGAATGAAATCGGTGGTAATCTTTTTTTCTTCCAGCAGTCGCCGCAGCTCCTGTCCGGTAAAGCCTGCCAGAAAACCGAGGGCTGTGTTGTCGTGTCCTAAATTCCGCAACACCATGGATACGTTGATTCCTTTGCCGCCGGGGAAGAGCAGCTCCTCCTTCGTCCGGTTCACAACTCCGCACCGGAAATGGTCCACTGTCACGATATAATCTAAGGACGGATTAAATGTTACTGTGTAAATCATAGGGTCCTCCTTTCAGAAACATTCGTTACACCTCTGTTACGTTTGCATATTTGCGGAAAGCCGGCTGGCTCAACGCTGTGGTAATTACGGTTGCCGCCTCAAAGGAGGCAAAGGTGATACTGGATATTTGGTTGAATTTACTGTCATCTGCCAGAATGTAACATTCCCGGCAGTTTTCCATGGATTTACGCTTCACCATGGCTTCGTTCACCTCCGGGGTGGAAAAGCCGCGGGTTACGCTGATTCCGTTGGTTCCCCAGAAACCCTTGGTGAAATTATACTTGTCCAACGTCGCCACTGCCTCTTCTCCCACAATGGCTTCCGTGATTGCCTTAAATTCTCCGCCCAAGAGGTAGACCTTGCAGCCTTTCTCCGCCAGCTTCTTGGCATGGGTGATAGCGTTGGTAACAAAGGTTGCCTGCCTGTTGTCCACAAAGTCAACCATCAGTTCTGTGGTTGTCCCGGCATCCAGATAAACAAAGTCACCCGGCTGAATCAGTCCTGCCGCATATCTGGCAACCTTTATTTTCTCTTCCCGATGTCTCTCCTTGCGGCTGTTGACCTCGTCATCATGCGTGCTGTAATCATTGCTCTTTAAAATAGCACCGCCGTGCACCTTTGTGAGCAGTCCTTCCGCATCCAGTGTGTTCAAATCCCGCCGGATGGTGGACTCCGATGCGCCAAGCTCTGTCATAAGCTGCTGTACCGTTGCGCTTCCCATACTTTCCAGTATGGACAAAATCCTTACAAATCTTTCCTCAGTCAGCATATTTATTTCCTCCAAATTCATTCATTACCATTCATTTTCCGTCATCTTGTGGCTTTATTATAGAATCAGTTTCCGCCAAAGTCAATCACAATCAGTCAAATTCATTCACAAATTTCATGTATTGGATTTGTAGGAATTGCCCAAAATATTTTTAAATCACATTTTTAGAAATCTGTGTATCGAAAATTGTCGATATACATTTCCTTTTGTATTAAAATATTTTCAGAACACAGTTTTTGATAATTGCATTTTGAAAGTTGGTATGTAAATGGATAAAAGGAAAACTGCAGAAAAGATAATACGTAATGCAGGCGGAATTGCTAAAACCTCCGAATTTGTTTCCGCAGGGTTTTCAAATTTTGATGTAGTCAATTTGTGTAATGACGGATATATCGTGCGCATACGACACGGATATTATCAGCTTGCCGAAAAAAAAGATATAAAGGAGGAGCAAATACTTGCATCGCTTCTTCCCGAAGGTGTTGTTTGTGTTGAGTCTGCACTTTTTTATTACGGATACAGTGATTTTGCACCAAGACAATGGTCTATAGCCGTCCCAAGAACATTCTCAAGAACAAGGTTGAAATTTGATACTGTACCTATGAAAATATATTACATTCAGAATTCTCAATTTGAAATTGGAAAGACAAAAGAAAATTTTAATGGAGTAAACCTTACTGTTTATGACCGTGAGCGCACCATTTGCGACTGCTTTAAATATCGTACCAAACTCGATAACGAGCTGTTTAATAAGGCACTGAATGCCTACGTTATAGATACCAAAAAGAATTTAAGTAACTCAACTTTCCCAGCAGATACTTCCGAGTAAAGCCTGAATAAATCCGGCTTGGGATGCAATCCATTCGGTTACTTTACTTTTCAGTACAGATGTGATATCTGCAGAAAGCGTTGATATATGTTCCACAAACAGAGCCATAAGGCTCTGCAGTGCATTGGTTAAATCCATGTCCTGGATATCCTCACAGTACATGAAAAACAGTTCACCATAACTTTTCTGGTCATTCTGGTTTCTGCGGATCCATTCCAGAATGATATATCGTGTAAATACAATGGTTGTATGGCTTACCATTGCA
>ERZ857629.288-NODE-288-length-75152-cov-8.587427_pt1 | contig 75152 bp, 77 predicted proteins | sample MGYA00519700_ERZ857629 | MGnify/ENA primary metagenome ERZ857629 (study PRJEB31778, sample SAMEA3449351) | human gut metagenome | biome: human gut; feature: human-associated habitat; material: faeces | place: United Kingdom | collected 2010/2012 ... | reverse complement strand
TCGAACTCCCGACCCCCTGCTTGTAAGGCAGATGCTCTAACCAACTGAGCTAATCACCCATAATTTGTCTTGCTGACGTAAATAAATATATCATTTATTGTATTTTATGTCAAGACAAATCTTACTTTTTTTCAATTTTTTTCAAAGTTTCATTTATCCAACCAACTAGATTTTCCTGTAATGGTTCAAATCCTCTTCCCTTTTCTTCAATTTTCTTTTTAGGTTTTGAATTGTTCTTTATCTTTTTTATAGATAATTTTACTTGCAATTTGTCTACGTCAATTGATAAAACTTTTACTTTTACTAAATCACCAATTTTGAATTTTTGCTCCAAATCCTTAACAAATTTATTTGATACTTCGGATATATGTATTAACCCAACATAGTTGTCCTCTAAACTAACAAAAATTCCATATTTTGTAACTCCAGTTATCTGCCCTTCAAGAATATCGCCTACTTTTATATAACTCATTTAACATCACAAAATTATTATAACAAATTTTATTTATTAATCCAATCTAATAATTGAATTTCTTTACTGTTTTTGAAACATTTTTTCAAAAATAATAGAAATCCTTTATAATTTTGGATTTTAGTCACATAATTCATAATCTCTTTCTGCACAAAATCATTTTCTTGCTCAGATAATAATTTTTTTAACAGATAAAAATAATATGATGGATATAGTAAACAAGCAAAAAGTTTCTCTGGATTTTCATTTTTATCAATTATATTATGTAACTCTTCATAATCAATATTGTTCATAATAAATTTACTTTTTATATAATTTGCTTCTTCATAATTAAAATCAATATTACATAAATTTAATGGATTCAAATAATTTTTCATATTTAAAATTGCACAGTTAAAATGACCTAAAACCAAAGCTTCATTATCTTTTGCACTTGCTTTATAAAGCTGAACTGCATTCTCAGCACATCCTATACAATAATCAAAACTTTCCTTAATCATTAAATATTCATTATTATACTCTAAAAGTTCCTTTTCCAATATATCTATTTCATCAGTCCATTCTTTAAGTAAATTTATTTCTTTTAAATTAGATTTCATGTTTATATTTTTTAATTTCAAAATGTCAGTATATTCTATGCAATCATTTTCAATTGAATTGACTCTAATCAAAATTATATTTTTATTTTTAAGTTTTGTAATATATTGGCCATCTTTATTACATATAATTGTGTTAATTTTTACACCATCATAAAAAAGTTTATTAGAAATATCGGCAATGTTCTCGATATTTCCCTCTTCATACTGTTTTACATAAATTTTATAGTTTTTTACAAAAAAATATTTTTCAGTATTAACATGATATATTTTATCAGGAAATAAATTATAATTATAATTTAAAAAGTTTTTCATTATCTTACCTCTATATTAATATATATGATAATTTTTGAAAAACTTTATTTTTTTATAAACTTAATGAAAAAGGATTCAATTCATTTTGCTCGCTTACTGTTGGCGTTGTTGTCAAATTTGATGTTTTTTGTACATTTTCAGTTTTACCATTTTTCATTTCTAATTTTATTAATTCTATTATTTCTTCTACTAGCATATTACTTGCTGCGATCATATATTTAGCAATTTTATCCGATATTTCGCCTTTTTTAGCTTCTATAATCTTTAAAAGTTCATCTGAAGAATTATTAATATTTGAAACATCAGATTGTGGCACTGGGTTTGTGTCACTAGGTGCAGATGCTTCTGGTTTCAATTTTTGATTTAAGTTATCATCTGATTGCTTTTGCGTTAAATCAGGTGAAACGAACAAACTATCATTTAACTCGTTTGGTTCTGCAGCCACAACAGGTTCATCAATTTTATGTAAATCAACAGGTTCCCCAAAATCATTTGGTTTTTCTATCGGACCACTTACACTCTCTAAAGTATTCGATATACTATTAACTGCTTCTTTACTAATACTGGAAACATCCCCAACCAATGACTCTAATACACTAGGATTACTAGTTTGAATTGGATTTTCTAACTGAGTGCTTGTAGCAGGAATCATTGTGTCCGTATCAACAGGATTCAAACCATTCATGTTTGGTATTGGCTCTTGACTTGGTAAATCAGGTAATGGTTGAGATACGCTTGGTGAATTGTTAACTGAAGTTTCTAAAGATGGAATTGAATAATCACCAATCGCAGGTTGTTCAGCAATATCTTTCATTACAATTTCGTCTGGAGCCTTAAAAGCAGTTTGTTTTGATAATGGAGGCACGCTGCCATCTGCGCTTTGTACTGTACTTTGCACAATACCTATTATTTTTTTATTTTCTTTATAATCTGCAGTTTCAACTACTACACCTTTTTTTAAATTTTCTATTTCACTTTGCATTTTCTTCACCTAACTTTCAACTATTTGTTTCATAGCTTCTTTAACTTTCTGCCATATTTGATCATCTTTTATACCGACTAAACTATATACACCTGGTTCATTTTCGACGAATTCAGAAATATAAATTTTGCTCATACCCTCTCCAGCAGATTCGCCTTTAGATAAAATTACAAATCTTTTATTAAGATCATTAATCTTAAAGGCATTAACTAAATCTACCTCTTCCATTGTACCATCCATATTTTTAATTGATATCCTATTCATATTTAAATCCTCTCTATTCTTCTTTAATTCTAACATATATAATTAATAATATCAATACAACTAATTGATTTTTGCTTTTTAAATAATGCAAACTGTAAAGAGATGACTATTACATTTTACAATTATATTCACTCAACAAAAAAGACTAAATCGTTATTGATTTGAATCTTTTTTATTTTTTTGTTTCTTTTCTTGATCATTTTTTATTTTTTCTAATATATAATATCTACAATCATAAGCGCAGTTTTCTTTTATGTATTTTTCGATATTTTTCGAATCGTTTATCTTATTAAAATTTTTGTTATCCTTATTATTAAAACCTTTCAATCTTAATTTGGAATATGCAATATCTCCTACTATGAAATCGTATTGTGCAAAGAAACTTGTAAATTTATTTACAAATTCTTCTTTATTGAACGCATCTCTATAGTTTTTTACAATTTTATACTTTATATTTTCTACTTCAATCATATTATTCACCACATTGCCATTATAACATTTTGTTTTTAAATAATCAATTTTTGGTATTAGCTAAAAGTCCACCATAGTATTGAGGGATTTTTCCTTGTACCACTTTTGAATCAACAGGAATTTCTTTGCTAATTTGCACTACTTCTGATGAAAAAGGAAGGATTACTTGTACATTCAGTGTCACTTTAACATATATTTCTATCAAAGAATTATTTATTCCATATTCTTTTACTTTTGTAAGTATGCTACTTTCAACATTACTTAGTAATGATGTTTTAATTGGGATTTTTGCGGAAATATCAACTAAAACTGGAATGTTATAAATAACTCCTATTGGTACTTTATAAATTAAATCATGTTTGTCCAAATATTTTACATTCAAATTATCAAGTTCTCCTTTTTCAAAAGATTTTATGCTTAATAAAATATTATTGTTTATTTGATAATTAAGTTTGTTAACATTTTTATTGTCAAAATCAATTTCTAGAACGTTTCCTTCTTTATCGCTTCGTATTTTCATAATTTCTGTTAAATTATTGTCGAATATTTCTTTTAATGAAATATTTATTATTGTTGTAGCTATTTTAGTACTTTGATTTTTTGCAAAATTTAATAATATTGGATTACTTTTTACTGAAAAAGTTTTTATTCTTATAAAAGTAGACAAAATAACAATTATAAGAATTATTATTATTTTATCTATTTTTGAAATTGTAATTGTTTTTTTTAGTCTCATTCTTCTCATATTAAATTATATAAAAAAAGACTGTAATTATTATAAATACATATGTTTACAGTCAATTATAATATTTTTAAATCTAATACATAATTTAGAATAATGAAAATTGTGCCAAGTAACATCAATATAATTAAGAATATAGCAATTTTTGTGAATGCACTACTTTTTTTCATATCTTTTTCCAAATCTTCAAAACCTTCAAAATCTTTTTTGCTAAATGACGTTGAATTGGTGAAAAATGATTTTTCTATTTGACTGGTTGTAGTATTTGAATCATTTTCTTCTTCGTTTTCTTCTTCATCTATTTTATCCGTTAGCATTGACAAATCTTTTAATTTTTCTTTTTCTAATATTAAATCTTGTGTTAAATCATTTAATGGTTGTTTTATTCTCTCTAAATCTTGAGTCATGTTTTCTAGTTCTTCTTTTAATGCTTCTTTGTTTGTATCTGCATTTATTGGTGCCATAACAACAGTATTTTCATTGTTACTTATTAAATCTTGTAACAAGTCATCTTTACTGTTTTTGCTGTTTATTGAAATTGTTTGAATTAAATCAACAATTGTTTTTTCTTGTGTATTTAAGTCGTCTGTTTTATCAGTAGTATCAATTTCGTGTTCTGTATCGTCTTTAATTTTAATATTTTTTAAAATATCATATTGTGTACTATTTAATTTACGATGTCTATCTACTTCATAATCTGTTGTTCTATTATCTCTTGCTCTTTCAAGAACAGAATTTATATCATAGTCTCGTTCTTCTTCTTTTGTGATTTCTTCATGTTCTTCTTGTGGTAATTCTAGTGAAATTCTTTTTCGTTTTTCGATTTTTTCTTCGTTTATTGAATTTATGTACTTTTTTATCTTTTCAATATCGATTTCTTTTTCGGCATCCGAAATAACACTAACGTTATTGTTAGTTCTAATGCTAGATATATCATCAAAATCAATTGAACTATAAATTTTTCTATTTCTTGCTGAACGACTCATGTTTTCTATGGGTTCATCTCCATATTTTTCCATTCTAGAATTCATATTATTCACCACTATAATAATAGCATATTACCACTGTAAATTCAAGAATACTATTTAATTGTAATTAAAAAAGTGGATTTTTATATTTTTTTTAGATATAATTTTATAGAAGGAGATAATTATGGAAAAATTAAAAGTAAATAGTGATATTTGTATCGGATGTGGATTATGTGTAAGTCAAAATGAAGAATATTTTGAATTTAATGATGAAGGACTTAGTAAAGCAAAAAAAGAAATAGTTGATGAAAATGATAAAAAAGACTTACTTAACATAGTTGAAAGTTGTCCAGTAAGTGCTATTGTCATTGAAGATGAAAAAGAAGCTTAATGTTAAAAGCTTTTTTCTTTTGCATTATTATACAATTTTTTTATTTCTTTAATAGTTAATTTTCTTGATTGACCGATTGATAAGTTTTTTAAAGTTAAAAAGTCATAATTTGTTCTTTTTAATTTTAAAACTTTATAACCTAAAGCACCAAACATATTTTTAACTTGGTGATTTCTTCCTTCGGTTATAGTCAATTCTACAAATGATTTTTTATTTTTTTTATCTATTTTCTGAATTTTTGCTTTTGCTTTTTTAGTTTTTATGCCATCCAATACTATACCATTTTCTAACATATAAATATCTTTTAAATTTATAATTCCATCAATTTTGGCTAAATATTTTTTTTCAACTTTGTGACTTGGATGTGTTAACATATTTGCAAGTTCACCATCATTTGTAAGCAGTAACAATCCACTCGTATCATAATCTAATCTGCCTATAGGAAATATTTTTTCATTTGTGTTTATATAATCTATTACTGTCGTTCTGTTTTTTTCGTCTTTTACTGAACAGATTACTTTTTCTGGTTTATATAATATATAATACTCTTTTTCTTTCTTTTTTACTTCTATGTCATTAACTGTAATGTAATCACTATCACTAACCTTATGCCCTAGTTCATCAATGATTTTCCCGTTAACTTTTACCTTTTTGTTTAAAATTATTTCTTCGCATTTTCTTCTAGAAGCAATTCCACATTCACTTAAATATTTTTGTAATCTCTCCATAAAATTCACCTAAATAGATTATACATAATTATTTCCAAAAGAACAATATATCTTTTATTTTATTGGTTCTTTTTTTATACTCTAATGTATATATTTTTTCTATATGGATTAATTGATTATTGTAATAAATTTTCAAATAGTTATTATTTTGATCATGACTTAAAACTATATTTACATTTTTTAGTTCATTTTTTTGAAGTAGCATATAATAATTATTTTTTATATAAAGATGGTTATTATTTTGGTTTTTTATTTTAAAAGATATTTTGTTGGAATCTAAAATTTTATATCTTTTATATTTTTTGAAATTCTCTTCATATAATCTTTTGTGTAATTCAAATTTATCACTTTCATTTATGCTTGCTATAACCAGTGTTTTGCCATGCTTTTTTGCTGATGAAACAAAAACAGGTCCGCTACTTTTAGTGAATCCTATTTTTCCGGATATTGCGTACTTATATTTGGAAAGTAATTCATTTTTGTTGTGCCAAATATAATCTTTAACTTTATATTTTCGCGTCTGAGATATTTTAATAAATTCTTTGTTTTTAATTGCATATTTCATTAAGATTGCAAGATCATTTGCGGTTGAATAATTTTTAGTATCATCATTTAATCCGTGCGGATTTTCGAATGTTGTATCATACATGCCTAATATAAATGCTTTTTGATTCATTTCTCTTATAAAATCATCATATTTCATTACATTTGATGCGATTGTCATTGCAGCATCGTTTCCGCTTCTAAGAAGTAATCCATGTAATAAATCATTCAAAGTAAATTTCTCACCTTTTTTTGAATAAATCATTGAACCATTTACTTTATCAATTTCATCACTAACTATATATTCATCAGTTAGTTCGGCATTTTCTAAAGCAACAATCGCTGTCATAACTTTTGTTGTTGATGCGATTAACATTCTATTGTTTGGATCTTTAGAATAAAGTATTCTTCCGCTATCTGCGTCCATTACTACAACTGATGCATTAACATTTATGGATACAAAAAGTAACACTATTAAAAATATTTTTTTCATATTTAATTATATGTTACTCTTTTTATTATATTTATGATTCTTTTTTGATTACTAAAATATATGTACTATTTGGTAAATCAACCGAATTATAATTTTCATCATAAAAATTAATTTTATGCTCTAAATGTTTCGTATAACCATCTTGTAAGAACGCTCTACAGTATATAATTTTCGAATTTGGTAAGTTTTCTGTCACCACTTTTTCATATTCTTTTGGAGTAAAATATCCGAATTGTTCTTGCACTTCTAGTGCGTAAGAATTTTCTCCCCATGTGTAAGTATATAAAAATTCCATAGCGTCGTTAATTGGCATAATTACTTGAGAATCATTAATTATTGTATAATTAATTTTTCTTCCTTTAAAATCTCTTTGATATTTTTTTAATATTTCTAAATCATTTTTGTTTTTGAACTCTATTATTCTGTTTACATTTTTATCAGTCATTATCCCATCTCTTATGATTATTCTACCATTTTTAGATAAAATTTCATAAGCAGATTTTAAAATTTTTATAATTACATCATGATTAAATTTCCTTTTATCATATTCGATATATGAGAAAAGTTCATGTATAATAGACGAGAATATTATGGTATCCATACTGTTTTTTTGGTAGTATTTGTCTAAATTTAGCGCATTGCCTTTTATCAAATTATATTTTTTATTTTCTTTAAGTTCTTTTTTCTTTAGTTCATTTATCACATTGCTTGAAATGTCTATTCCATATACTTCTTTATCGGGATAAGTTTGTGCAATTAAATCCATTAAGACTCCAGAACCTGGTCCTACATCTAATATTTTTTTGCCTGTTATAAATTCAAGTATTTTTGATTTTTCATTTATAGTACTACTCATCGTTTTCAAATAATCAATTTCATTATAAAATCTATCATATTTATCTTTTCTAAATCCAAATAAGTCATATAATAAAATTACTGAACTATTATAATCTTGATTAGTTGTATATGCAATTTCACAATATTCTATTAATTTTTTAGCAACTTTTGAAAATTCAAAATTAAATTCTAATACACCATTATTTTTCTTGATTGAATATGTTATACTTTGATTTTCTTTTATATTTGAATTTAATATATCATCAAATTTTATAGTTGACAAATATTTTTGAATAATACGTAGTTTATATAAATTTATTCTTTTGATACTATTATAATCCAAATACATATTTTTCATTAGAGGACAAAAAGTTACATCTTTTACATTATTTAAATGGTTTGAAATAATCAATAATATTTTTATTTGTTCTTCAATATCAAATTCATTTAAAGCAGCGTTGTAATACCACAAACTAGTTTTTGAAAATATTTTGTCGATGGCATCATAAATTCTTAAGTCTTTCGTCAACTCTTCTATTTTTTCGACACTTTCTTTATTAAGATCACCATTTAGCATTTTGAACCTATCAACAATAATTGTTTCTTCATTAAATTCGTTATTTATTATTCTATCAATTGTCTTTTCTATTTTTAATTTAATATCATTATATAGTTTTTCTGAAACTTCTTTAATTATACATTCATTTAAAATGGATAAAATTTCTTTTAGTTCTTCTTTTTTTAACAATTTATTTTCAATTAAAGTGTACAATTCTTTATTAAAATCTAGTGGAACCTCACCTCTTATATATTGCCCTACAAGACCATGAGTTTTAATTAAAATATAAACTCTTTCATTGAAGTTAGATGCATTATCTTTATATATTTGAGCAGATGCAATATTGTGAACGAACATATTATACCCTTTTGATTTCCATTTTGTTCTTTCTTCTTTTGTACCTGTCTTTGATACTTCACTCCATATTAAAACCTCTGAGATAAGATTTTTAAATTTAGTACTTTTTTCATTTAGTATTTCTAAATTTTTTAATACAGAATTATAAACTAAATTGTCTTTCAAAGATTTTAATGAAGTTAATCTTTCTAAATTATAGTTTCTTTGTTTTGTGTTTATAATTTGTTTGATTGGATAAATATTTTCATTCTTTTTTAAAAGTTCATCATAATAATTCATTTTATTCACCTACTATAAATAATAATTTTTCTAATATTTTATTTGTAATATATTTTTTGCATTCTTCTCTTTTCTTATTAGGGCAAGTAATTAAAATATCTTCGTACTTATTTGTTTTTGAATTATAAATTGTTACAAATATCTCATTATTATTTCCGCTTAAATTGTTAGGATCTATTCTATTTATCTTTCCAGTTACTCCAACACCGTATGTACTATTAGTAAAGTCACTTATGCACTTGCTCATCTGTCTTGATATTTCAAAACTATAAACAGAAAATTTATCAATAGCATCCTTATCAACACCCATTTTAATTTTATATTCATTGGAATAAGTTATCGCAGAAAATTTTAAAACTTCACTAGAATTATCTATATTAGTGATTGTTGTCGCAAGATACCCTGCTGTACAAGATTCCATCGTTGAAATTGTTTCTTTATTTTGTCTTAAAATATCTACTAATTTTTGTTCTTTCATTATATCACACCCATATTAATATTCTTGAATATATTATATTAGCAATAACAAATTTAGTCAATTAAGAATAACTTAAAATATTAGATTTGTCACCAAAAATAATTGTTTTAAATTCACATACACTAAAATGCATTTTTACCTCCTTTAATATTTTTCCCTACGGTATAAATATATTACGGCGCGAATGTATGTTTGTCAATACATTTTTTTAATTTCTTATTAAATGTTGAATTTTCTCCCAAAATAAAAAACAAGCTTAATTATATTAATTATCGCTTGTATAATCATATAAACCATGGATTTTTTCTAGTATTATTCTATCTGGACTTTCCAATTTCCATTGTCCATCAACTTTATTTAATTTAAATGTAATATCATAATCGACAGTGTCTTTCACTTCATCCATCTTTTTTAATTTGTATGTATTAAATAATTCATCGCTGAATATTTGGTTTTCATCATAAAATTTACTTGGATTTTCTTTTAAATAATCATCTGATTCTTTTTGTGCTTTAAAATAATCTATTACAGTTATTTTTGCTTTCACAGTTGCTTCATCTGCATTAATCGTTTTGTCCTTGATTTCATATTTCATATTTTTGTATTGTTTAGTTAATAAATCTTTGTATACTTTTTTATTTTTATCTGATAAATTTTCAGATGCGACTTTAGATTCTAAATCAAGTTTTACATTATCTGATAAATTATTATATTGATTTAAATATGCTTCTACTTTCGACGATGGATTATTGGATAAAGAACATGCTGACAATAAAAAGATTGACATAATTGTTAATAATATTTTTTTCATTGTATCACCCACTAATATTATTAACATTATTATAAAGTTTATACATTATTGTATGATAAAAGTTCTATGATTTTTAATAATTTATCATGTTTTTCACTATATTCCTTTGTGATGCTTAGTGATAAATCTTTATACTTATCGCTACTCTTCATCGTATTAAACCATTCATAATATAAGTACTCTATTAAAGAAGTATTATCTTTTTCTTTACTTAAAAAATTTAGTATTTTTTCAATATTTTGTTTTTCATTACGAGTAAATTTTGAATATTGATTTTGATTATTTGATATTTTTTTGTATATTAATATTATTCTATTTTCTTTAGTTAGTTCCTCTAATATGTCCCTTTCTTCATCAAGTAATAATTTACTTAATTGTTTAATACTGCCGTCCATATCAAACTTTACACATACGGCGTCCACTTCGGTTGTAAATATACATGTATAATTTGATGGAAATAAAGTGTCAAGAAAAGTTTTGCAAACCATGATATTTTTATTTAATATATCTCTATAAGTTTTCATATCAACTTGATATACAAAAGTTTTCTTTAATCGAGTTATGTTATCTTTTCTATCCCACTCATAAAAATTAATTAGTGTTTCATTAAAATTAACAGTTATATTATAAGTATAGTTCATGTTTATTTTTCCTTTCAAATGATAAATACAATAATATTATTCCCAATAAAATAATTAAGCATTCGTGATGAGTTAAAATATATTTTAAATATTCAAATAATGTATACCCCATGTTAAGTAAATTCAAATATATAATAATGAATGTTAATCCATAAGATGTTAAAAATACTCCTAGTAAGAAGAAAAATATTCTTTTCAATTTAATTACCTCATTAAATTATATTTATCTTTTATTAAAAATAGTATATAATTAATTAAGGTGATAGAATGGAAAACATAATAAAATATATAATACTAGGTATTGTACAGGGTTTTACTGAACCTTTGCCAATATCTTCTAGTGGTCATGTGTTCATATTGAAAAAAATATTAAATACAAGTGGACCTCTTGGTGATTTGAATTTTGAAATAATTGTTAATTTTGGAAGTTTAATTGCTATTTTAATTATTTATTGGAAGGATATAATAAGACTAATAACTAGTTTCTTTAAATATTTATCTACGAAAGAAAAAAAATATAAAGATGACTATAAATATTGTTGGTTGATAGTTCTTGGTTGTATACCAGTTGGTATTGCTGGATTTATTCTTAAAGATTTTATTGAAGAAGTTTTGGGTACTTCTACTTTACTTATCGGTATTTCATTTATTATAACTGCGGTTTTCTTATTTTTAGTTAAAGACATTAAAGGTAGAAAAAATGATGCTGATTTGACTACAAAAGATGCATTGTTTATTGGGTTAATTCAGGTTATAGCATTAGTTCCAGGTATTAGTAGAAGTGGTAGTACATTAATCGCAGCATTGTTTAGAGATATAAAAAGAAGTCCTGCATTGAAATATTCTTTTATGTTATACATACCTATTAGTTTAGGAACAATGATAATTGGCGTTAAAGATATGTTAGGACAATCAAACTTTAATAGTTTAATTGGTCCATATTTTTTAGGATTTGTTGCTTCATTAATCGTTTCATATTATACTCTTCGTTGGTTTAAAAAAGCAGTTTCTGATGGAAAATTAATTTATTTTAGTATTTATTGTTTAATATTAGGAATTTTGGTTATAACATTCCTATAAAATAAAAAGAAACGTTCGTGTTTCTTTTTTAGTCTTCTATAGATTTAATATTGTCTGTTTCTATTTTAACATTGTTTATTGAATCAAATCTTTTTGTTATTTTTTCAGTTGTTTTGTGAATATTTTCAACGTCATTATTAACTGTTTGAATAGTTCTTGATAGTTTATCCCATCTTTCCCTATATCTTCCAAATTCAACGCCTAATTTATTTAATTCTTCATGTATAACTGAAGTATATTTATCTCTTTCAAGTCCCATAAGTACGGATTGTATTATTGTAAGAAGTCCCATAATAGTAGTTGGAGAAGTTATCCATACTTTTTTAGATGCAGCATATTTTACAAGTGATGTATGATATGCATTTATCTCTGCGAATATTGCTTCAGCTGGTAAAAACATAATTGCTTGATCTGCAGTCACATCAGGTATTATGTATTTAGTTGAAATCGCATCAATATGTTTTTTTACATCTGCTTCAAATAATTTGCTTCTAAGTTCCTTTTCTCTGTCACTTAATCCCTTTTCAACAAGTCTTCTGTAATTTTCAAGAGGAAATTTAGAATCAATACAGATTGTACCTAAAGGTTCAGGACCGAATACTATCGCATCTGCAATTGAAGAGTTTGGTAGTGTGTATTGAGTTCTATAAATTCTATCATTCTTTTCACCAAATATAGATGATAAAATATGATAAAGATTAACTTCTCCAAAAATACCACGACTTTTTTTATCAGTTAATATGCTTTCAAGAGAAACAATTTCACTACTAAGTCCATCAATCTTTTTTTGTGCCTCATCTATTTTAGCAAGTCTTTCTAATACATTTGAAAATGTTTTATTAGTTTTTTCAAAATTATCTTCAAGCTTTTCATTAACTTTGTCATTAATCATATTAAGTTTTTTCTCAATACGATCATTTAATAAATTAAAATCTTTATTTAATCCACTAGCAAAATCATGTTTAAAATCACTAATTTCTTTAATTACGCTAATTTCAGTTCGAGTTAATTTATCATTTAGTTCACTATTATTATTTTTTCTCATTATTAAAACTATCAATAGAATAACTATTAAAATCAAAATTCCTATTATTATATAATCCATTTAAATCACCATATTAATTTTAACAAAAAGATAAAATAATGTCTATTTAATTTTTAATACTTTGTTTACAAGTACTGTGACAACATAAGAAAGTATTAGTAGTATTACTATCTTAATTAATATAATTGGATTCTTAAAACTATCTACGAATGATGTACCTACAAATCCCCAAAAGTATACTAAAGAAATTTTTCCTATAATTAAACCAATTAAATATTTTTTAAAGTCCATTTTAACAAGACCTGCGGCAATATTAACCATAAAAGCAGGAGTAAAAGGCATCGCTATTAATAAAACTAATTGTGTTACACTTATGTTTTTAAATAAATGTTTATATTTTTTTAGTGTTACTTTATCCTCTGTTAATTTTTCAAATTTATTTCCAAATCCTTTTTTAAAAATAAAATAAGACATAATACATCCTAATATTGTAAAAGTCCAAGATAAAATAAAACCAACTAATTTTCCAAATACTAGAAAATTAATAGTTATAAAGGCAACTAAAGGAAGTACTGGAAATATTGATTCAATCAAAATCAAACCGCAGCCTACTAAAGCACCAGCAGTTCCATTATATTCAATAAAAGACATAATGCCATCAAAAATACTCATTATAAAATCTAACATTTTTTCACCATATTAATTTTAGTATATTTATTATTATTTTTCAAGATAAAAAACTTTATATCCAATTGAAGATAAAATTGCGACTGCTCTTTTACTTAACTTTCCACTTTTACAATATATATAATAAGCTTCATTTTTATTTAAGTAGTATCTATAATTATTTATTAATCTATCATATGGAATATTAATGCTTCCATTAATATGACTTTCATTATATGTAAATTTATCACTAACATCTATTATTTTCACAATATCACCTATTATATATTATGAAAAAAAAGACGAATTGCTATTCGTCCTCTCCTCCAAAGAAATCGTCAAAAAAGTCATCATTATTTGGTTTGTTATTAACAACAACACTATCAACATCAACGTTAACTTTAGGTTTTTCGACAGTTGGCTCTTCAACTGTTTTCTTAGTTTCTACTGGTATATTATTTTCTTCAGGTAATGGTTCAATTGTCTCAAAATAATTTGCTTTAGTAGGAATTACTTTTTCTTCTTTAGCTTCTTCTTTCTTATCCTCTAAAATGTTATTTATCTCACTAGTTATTTCACTTTCTGATTTAGCAGGAGTATTTAAGGATTCTTCATTTTTTTCTTTAAGTTTTGCCTTTTCTAATGCTTCTTCTCTTTCTAATTCAGCAATTTTTTCATCCAATCTTCTGACATAATCATCAAGACTAGTTGACATATTATTAGTTGGTCTACTACTAGGCATTGGTCCGAAACCACTTGGCATACCCATACCAGGCATTCCAGGCATACCCATACCAGGCATTCCGCCCATTGGATTAAAATTAGCACCCTGTTTTTCTTTCAATTTAGATACAAAATCCTTAAGATCAAATACTTTAACCTCACGATGAGGTCTTTCAGTATAAGACATCTCACCATATTTTTTACCCCAGTCTGTTTTCCAATCGTATGTTAATTTCGTTTTAAATGGCATACTTCTAAATCTATTGATAATAACTTCTCCTTCTTTAAGAGCTTGTAAGTCACTAACAGTAAATAATGGTCTAATTGGTGGTGCTGGTTTATCTTTTTCAGCTTTCTCAGGTTTTTGATCACCAAGTAATTTACTAATTTCTTCTAAAGCAGCTAACTCTGTACTCATGATATATACAAAGTTTCCACAGTTACCTTTTATAGTTTCAGCAACGTCTTTACCATATACCTTATTTAATTGTGAGAAGTTTTGAATAACAAAACTAAATCTCATGTTTCTTGATCTTGATGCAGTAATCATAGATTCTACATCTTTAAGAGCTGGCATATTAGCAAACTCATCTAAAATAAAGTTAGTTCTATACGGAAGTTTTAATCCAGGACATGTTTGAGCAACTGCGATTAAAGCTTCATATGCTTGTTTTACAAATATTGTAGCAAGAGCATGATAAGTAGTTTTTTCATCATGAACTTTTAAGAATACAGCAGTTTTTTCTTTACCTATATCTCTAATATCAAAATCACTGTATGATAGCATTTCAGATAATGCTTCTTGTGATGAGAATATTCTTGTTTTTGTTCTAAATGTAGACATGATACCACCGCGTGTTTCATTAGGAGCATTAATACAAGATGCTGCTGCTATATATGCTGGAGAAAGTTCGCCCTTACTTTTGAAATATTCTATAATATACTTAGAAGCGCCAATTCTATCTTCACCTACTTCAGCCATCATGTTGATACTGTTTATATTAATTTCTTCCTCAGTAGCATCATCAAATAATCCAAGTGATAAACCTGTAAAGAAGTTTGATGCAGTTTGTTCCCAGAATGGTTCTGCTTTGTTATTTGGATCAATCAAGATATTACTAGCTAAATCTTGCAATAATTCGTTTGCTTTATCAGAATTACCTTCTTTATATATTCTATATGGATAACTAAATGGATTCCATGCAGCACCTTCTTTAGGATCACGGAAGTTTAATAGAATTATTTTATAACCTTTTTCTTTAAGAAGTTCACCACACTTTTCATATAGTTCACCCTTAGGATCAGTTACAATCATACTCTCGCCATGTCTTCCTAAAATTCTAATCAAAGGAAACATAAATGCTTGAGTTTTACCTGAACCAGATGCACCCATAATTAATGAATGAGGTTGACCATTATCATCAACCCAAGCATCTTTTCCATTGTTGATAACAGGTATACCACCAGCATCATAAGAGTCATCCTTTAAATGTACTTTCTTTATACCATAATCTTTTTTCATATCAGATTCTGACATTAATTTAGAATAACCATCATTTTTACTCTTCTTTTCAGTAGTAATACCAAAGCCTTGTTCTCTTTCAAAAAACAATGATGAACAACCAGCTATAATAGCAACCAATGCTAAAATATAAAAAAGGATTGTCGGTATTATAAACTCTTCAGAAAATGCTGGAAAAGGATTTAATCCTCTAAAAGTTCCTTCTGTCGCAAAACTATTTAAATTAAGTACCGCTATTGCTATTAAATATAATAAAACTACACAAAATATTAAAAATATAACTATATCTTTTTTATCAGCTCTAAATTTTAATTTCATACGTCACCTCATACAATATCATTATACTATATAAAATATTTTTTTTCATTATATTTTTTGCGTAAAATTAAAAAAGAATATAAATATTATTTACATCCTTTAATTTTTTTAAATTTCATATTATCAGATTTATATATTTCATAACACTCAATATCATGACCAAATTTTGATTTGGCAACCACTATATCAAGCTGATTATCATTGTTTATGTCTAGGATTCCAACGATAGATATTTCATATCCGTCAAAAGAATTATCTACATCTTTAGATATAATTTTGTATTCATTATCAATAACGGTAAACAAAATAGAATATCCAACTGAATCAGAAGAAAACATATTTGAAATTGAATATATGTATTCATCATATCCGTCATTATTATAGTCTGCTCTATACTTAACAAAACTAGAATTAGAACTATTAAAACCTATACTTACACCAGCATCCTTCAACACATCATTTGCAAAAATATAATCGCTAATCATTGCATTTTCAACATTTATTTTAGATACTCTAATTGAATCATTTGAAGTATCTCCAATTAAATAACCATCGTTTTTGATAAAATTATTGCTGTCATCTATTATTTTCAATCCAGTAGGTAAATTTCTTATATAATACTTTCCAAAATAATTTCCATCTGAATAAATATTAAATTTTGACTTTAAAACATCCTCATTATCATAATCAGAAAAATTAATTCTATTATTATTTATTGATAACATTACATAACTATCTATCATTACATATCTAATATTTTTATCAGAATTATCATTATTATCTGAAGAATTGTTATCGTATAATACTATTCTTAATACTATTGCTAGAAGTAATACAAAGCAACCAATAAAAATTTTTAGTTTATCTTTATTCATTATTCCTCCAATTTATATCTAAGAACTTGAAATTTAACACTACTTTCTTTCATAGCAGGATAATCAACAAATAATTGACCTTTTTTACTACTATTAGGATCAAATGTATATATTTCACCACTATCTACATAATTTACCGCAACATAATGTCCAATACCACCACCAACAGAATATCTAACTCCCAATACAACATATTCATTATTCGAAATTTTATTTCCTATGTCTCTGATTTTTTCTTCTTTTGTACCACTTAACTCTGATGAACCATAAAATTTAAAATTAGGTGCCACGTCAGTTACATTCCATGATATATCATCACTAGCGCCAAAACCTCCATTATCTCTATGTAATTGCATAAATGTTCCAGGATTAAACTCACCACTGACTTTAGTAGAAGTTCCACTCCTTGCAATTTGAATAGAAACAGAAGTTAATGCACACCCTATTTTACAAATAGTGCCACTTCTTACTGTTAAATTACCCCATCTTGAATCACATTGTTTCCAACTTTCTGCATCAGTTGAAGAAACACCAATTTTCTTAATAGTATAACCGTTATTGGCAGAATCATAGTGTTTAATTAATATCTCATCATATTTCATTCCATTATTCGCCATGCTTCTCCATTTATTTTGATCAACATTAAAATATGGAGTATTTACAATGTTTCCTTTAGAATTAACCAATACCAATCCTTCAACTTCTTGAGCCCATTTACGAAGAGGACTATCTGCAGAAAGTTTAGGGTGTCCAGAACTACAATTGTTAAGTTGACCAGCATAATAACCTAAATCAGGATCACAGTACGCTTGATCACTAGTAGTTTGTCTTATATTAACAACAATATAACCGTTTTCTTCTGTTAATTTAAGTTCCTCAGGCATACCAATTCCTCTTGTTAAAGCGTATGAACGAGCAGCAATTGCCTGTGTTTTGAATACCTGTTCACTAACACTGTCAGTTCCACCACCAACTTCTTGATAAGCAACACCAAGAATATATTTATCAAAATCTATTAACCTGTCATCTGAATATACAAGTTCAAAATCATCATTTTTATATAGTCTCACTTTTATTTTACCACTATATTCTTTTCCGTTGACCATAAATGTTGCTGAGGAACCATAATTTCCGATATAAGTTGAATCTGAATGATAATCTCCAATATCATACTTTAAATCATCAGGTACTACTAAATCAGCAAAAATCCATAAATGCTCTTCTGCCCATTTAATAGCAGCAGTAATAACAAGTACTATCAAAACAATTACAATTATAGGAAATGCTATCATACCTGCTACTTTCAAAACCATTAAAATTATTTTAAGTTTTTTTGCTTTTTTTGCTAATTCCACTTCAAGATTTTCTTTTTTATTAGGTTTTAACTTATTTTTCTTTTTATCATCGGTCTTATTTCCTAAACCTTTTTTTAAACCATCATCTTTTTTAGATTTATCAACTTTATCATTAATTTTAGACTTATCATCATTATTGTTTTTTGACTTTTTAGAATCATCTAGTTTATTCTTATCTTCAAGAGCAGATTGTTTTCCATTAGATGATTGAGTTTTACTTTCTTCAGAAGTTTTTTTATCCTTATTATTATTTTCATCATTATCTTTATTTCTAGGTCTTCTATTAACTCCATCATTATTTTTTTGTCTATTATTAATAGCAGCTACATCTTTTTCATCATTTTTATTACGTTTGTCTAAAGGATCAGCAGCACGAATGGCACTTTTTGCTCCACCAACAACATTTCTTCCAGCATTTACAATTCCACTTCCACGAGAAATAAGTTGGTTAATATCACCAACTGTTTCTTCCGTATCAAATTGTTCAGGATTGTAACCGTTATTCATACTGCTCTCCTAGTAAATGTTAGAAACCGCCACCGCCTCCAAATGACTCTAATTCTGCTTGTGTTGCTATTACATTTATTCTCATTCTTCTATTTCCACAAACAAATAGCGCTTGTCCCTGACTATATCTCTTAATTGAATCTTTTTCTTGATCATTTAAATCTATTAATTTAGATAAATCATCAACAGCTTGCTTTTTTAGTCCCATAACTAAATAATATGAGGCATTATCAAATATTGCTTTTCCATGTATTAAAACATTTGGAGCAGCAAAATCTGTTGGTTGTTGAGTTATTATAATAGTACCTGTGTTATATTTACGACTACGTCTTTGAATTCTTGCTAAGAATTCAGCACCTAAAGTATTTTGATCAGCAAGTAGCATATGTGCCTCATCAACCATTAAAACTGTATTTATTGTTCTATCAAGTGAAAGTCCCCATGCATATTTAAGAATATTAAAGAATAATGCATTTCTTATATTAGCATCAGCATTCATAAGTTCACGAATGTTAAATACAATAAAATCAGCATCTGTATCTATAGTAGTTTTTCCACTAAAATAATATCTTAATTCTTTTACTAAAGGTCTTACTTTTAATTCTAATTTTTCCATTACTTCTCTTTCACGAGTTCTTTCAGTCATTGAAAGTAATCTACCTTTGATAGTTGCATAAACATCATCAAAAGTTGGATAATCATGAGCAGCTATTTTAGAAAAATCAGTATTAAAATCTATTTTATATCTTTTATATGTATCTTGTACAACCTCACTAAACATAGTAAGAGTATCTTCATCAATATCAGGACTATAATATTTCATAAATGCTTTTAAAGTTTGAAGTGTTCTAGTTAATATAGCATAACCCACTCCCTCTGTCATTTCATCTTCATCAGCATCTAATACTACTTCAAGTGGATTAATCATACCAAATTCTCCACCCTTACCTAAATCAATGAAGTCACCACCATATAATTTAGTCATTTCTTGAAGTTCACCTTCAGGATCTATAACTAAAATTTTATGACCATTTCTTATATTAGTTCTTAATAATAATTTTGCTGCTGTTGATTTACCTGAACCAGATGTACCAAGTATAATCATATTAGCATTATTTCTATTAAATTCTTTTTTAATTTGATATAAGAATTGATTAAACAATATTACACCACCAGAATAATCAACGCCAAGTAAACATGAAAGACCTGGATCCTTTATACTATCAAATATGAAAGGATACATCGCAGCAATAGTAACTGAAGGAATCGGAGTACCAACTCTTTCCTCTATATCACTAGCTTCAAATATTGGAAGCATACTTTGTAAAACTTTTTCTTGTTCAAATCTAAGAACAATTCCTCTCATACCCATCGCATCTAAATAATTCTTAACTTGTACTTTCTTTCTTTCTAATTCTTCATGTGAATCAGCAGATATTAATAAATGCATTTGAAAATCAAAAATTCTAGCTTGAGTTGCTGTTAACATTTGAACAAAATTTTCAATACTTTCATAATCTTGTCTAATTTGTTCTTGCATTGTAACATCACGTTCATTTTGATATCTAGCTTTCATATCTGCTATTTCTTTATTTAGCATTTTAGATAAAACAGAAAAAGCAATTGGGATATGTTTAATAACAATTTTAATACCACCAAGTTGTGTTAGATTTGCAAGATAACCTTCTCCTATCATTTTAGGATAACTAATTATTGTCAATATACAACAATGTTTATCACTTATTACCATCTCAGATGGTTTAAATTCTAAATTTTTTGGTGCTAATTGACTCTTAAAACTTAAACTCATTGACTCATCACCGTCCCAAAATTACTTGTTTCGCCCCCGTTCATAAATCCATCTAATAATACTCTTAAGTCATCATTACTTACTTGCACTGATTGAAGTCCAGCACTAGCAAGACCTGACACTAAATTCTGAATTCTTTTTTGTATTATTTCAGGTCTTTTATCTTTAAATAAGATGTAATATTCAGTATCAGTTACATTAACCTCTTTACTCATAAATAAATTAGCCTTATCAATATCTTCTCTAATTAATTTTCTTATCGCAGGATATTGAACTGAATTAAATAATAATTTTAATTGTGACAAGTAAACATTTATATCAACCGGTCTATCTGCAACCATTAACCAAAATGGATAATCTATAGTATTATAAAAATTTCTAAGATTCATTATCGCTGCATCTTGAGAAGCATAATCAAGAATAAAAATATTTCTTGGTCTTACTTTTACACCAGTAACTCTAGATCCATTTTCTAATATAATTTCTCCATTTTGTATACCTCTTATAGGTAACCAATTTTCAGCATATTTTTGTGCTTCTACTTTAACACTATTCTTGCTCATATGTAGCACACCATCCTCTCCAATAATATCTACTTGGTTTTGTAAAATATAGATACATTTCTCTTATAAAAACCATTACATTATGATAGTAAGGTATTGGAAATACCAAGAAAGCAGATATACCTATTGGTAATAACTTCAACACCATACTTAAAAGTGAGTCCCCTTTTACAGCAAGTAACATTACAATTGTTAATAAACCACCAGTCATAAGTACTATTAAATCAATTCCTCTGAATAATCCAAAATATAATTGACTCTTTTTACTATTGGCAGGTATTAAATATTGATTCATATCCTTTTCTCCTTCTATATTTCATTTTAATTTGAACTTCCTCTTCTATTAGCTCTTCTACTTGCACCACTATTAAGAATTTGTTGTCTTTCAGATTCATTTGCTTTTTGAGCTGCTTTTAAATCATCTCTTGAACTTGAACCACTTACGTTTTTAGTGCTAGTTCCTTTTCCTTCTCTCCTCAAATTTTCTTTGGCTGCAGTAACTTCAGTACCAGATGCTGCCTCAGCTTTACTGTTCCAATCCCTTTCTGCATCTTCTTTTGCGATCTTAAGGTATGTTTTTGCATCAGTTTTAGCTTGAGTTAAAACTTCTGAATTTTTTATTCTTGTTCCATCTAGTGTGGTTGTTTCAATATTGTCCCAATCTTGTCCATCTTGAATTGCTTTTTGTCTTTGAAGCATTAAATCGTCACAATATTGTTGAGCTCTTAAATAGTCTGTATCTTGTTGTGCAACAGCATCAGCGTAAGAATCTGCATTGTCTCCATATTTTATACCATACTTACCTGCTTCATCTTTAATTTCATTAGCCTGAGCATTTAATACATTGTCGATTAACTCATTGTCATGTGCAAGTTCTTGTGCTCGTTGTGCTTGTCTTTGAGGAACACCAAAAAGGTTCTCAACGCCTGCCACTGCTCTTGAAAAAATATTACCCTGAGCACGTGCTCTAAGTGCATTATCTCTTGTAGTAGATATACCTGCACCTTGATTTCTAAAAAAGTCTGCAACATTATTTGCTCTGTATCCACCAGTTAATCCTCTAAATCCACCGCCAAATAGACCGGATACAGCACCGCCAACACCACCTACTGCAGCACCAGCAGCAAGACCACCAACTGCTCCAACACCAAGTCCAACAGCAGCACCCATGCTCTTCATTAAACCTTTGAAACCTGCTGCTCCTTCTCCATCTCCAGATGAATTAAGACCAAGTGCTTTATCGATAAATGAAGGTATTTTTTTTGCAAATGTGAATAATGAAACTACAATAATAACAAATACAAAACCACCCATAATAGAACTTCTTGTACCAATATTCAACGTATCAAAATTTTGAGTAAACATACTAACCAATGCAGAAACTAAATAAACTACCGCAACTCTAAGAAATAAACTAGTATAAACACTTATATATGTCTTATAAAAACTTTGGAAAGTTTTACTTTTTGTGCCACCTTCTATAGTAGTTATTATAGCAATAGGTGCTGTAATTTGTAAAATTATTAATTTAAAAATTCTGATTGCAACTTCTATTGTTAAAACAGTTAATGTATATACCAAATATATTCCAACAGCAGTACTTAGTAAAGGAAATCTGTACTCTGTACTACCATGATTTGCAATTTCTTCATCATTTGAATCTCTATATATAGCATCCGCTATATTTGTAATTTCAAAGAAATTTACTTCGTTTGAACTTTGTTTATATATTTTAGCCAATGCATCATCAGAACGATTATTAACTTTATCATCGAAAAAACTAAATAATGTTATAGCCGCTAATTGCTTTCCAAAATTTTCTGATTCAAATTTTTCGCCAAATATAAACCTACCGAGTAATCCTGCCTCATCGCCACCATTTTCGCTTTCAACATCGGCTATTTGCTTTAAAACAGTAAATTCATAACCATCTTGATAACCAATTATTAACATTGATAATTCATTAAAAACCGTGAAAATGAATTGATATGATACTAAAAGTACTGAACAAATAACTATATTAATTAAAAGTGCACTGCCGCCTGTAGCTTTATCATTGAATTTTTCTGGAGTAATCATATATTGAATAAAAGACATTCCTAACTTAAACAGTATTAAAACCATTATTAATGCTTCAACCCTATTCACTAATGGTTGAGTCCATGAACTAATAACACTAAAATTTAATTGTGCCACAATTTGAAAAATATTGTATACGTAAACAACTACAGAATATACAATTGCATCCAAAAGTAAAAGAAAATACCAAAGTATATCAATTACTCTATCAATTTCTAACAATGATATAAATGGCAATATTTGATTTATAATTAACGACATAATATCACTCCAATTCATTCTATTTATACATGAAAATTATATCATAAAAGAAAACTAATTAAAAGAAATTTTCTTATCTTTTAATTAGTTTTTTATTTCATCCAGTTAAAACATGTTAAATCATATCCAAATATTTTACCCATAAATGTTATTAATGTTGGTAATAACAATATTAAAACTAAAACTATTGCCATTGTTATACATTTACTTTGTGCTTTCTTTAATGCTTCAGCATCTTTTGCTATTAATGCTGGAATTAATGATATCATTGAATTAACTATTGCTATTATTGCCCCTACTATACTTAAAACTTCAAGTGTAAATTTTAATATTTTAGTAAGATTTTTTCCTAACATTTCTTCACATGTTAAATCTTTTGGATCTATTCCAGGTCCAGTAAAACCCTTATCTAACCAAGCTCTCGCTGCTTGCATTTCACTTTGCGTCGAAGATATTAAATTGTTTAAAGAGCCTTTTTCTTCTTCTGCAATTTCCTCGGCCATACCCAAATGATTAGCAATGCAAGAAACTTGATTGTCTGTTATTTCAGGTGCTCCTTTTAAATAATTTTGTAAGTGTCTAGCATAATCAGCATTTGATGTTTGCCCCAATTGACTTTTTCCACGTTTATACCACTGGTAATTTTCAGGGTTACTTAAATATTTTCCAGGTGTTGAATTTTCGCCAACACAATTATCAACTGCTAAATAATATACAGTATCTAAAATTGATTCTTTATAAGTATTTGTATTATGAACTTTTTTTGTAAGACTTTCGATATAAGACTCACAGTAAAGAGTACTATTATTTGCATTTTTTGAATCTGCATTAATCGTTTGTTTTAATTTTTCTTCGATTTCTTTGAGATCTTCTTCGTTCTCTTTTAAAATAGCGTCTGCTATGCTATCGTAATCACTACTATTTCCGGAATCAATATTATCCTTTAAAGATTCTTTAATATTATCTTTAATTTTTTCTAAATAATCATCTATCTCATCTTCGATATATGCATCTTTGCTTATACATAACATTTTTTCAACTGTTGTATCATGGTCAATCTCATCGGTTTTATGAACACTCTTTTCAGTTTCACCAAATTGAATTTCTCCACCTTTATACGTTGTCCATCTAGCTGTACCTGAAACTCCACCATATGAAGCCCAATGATAAATATAAAAATTAGCAAAGTCCGGACATTTTTTATCCTTAAATTTCTTTTTCCAATTATCTTCAAACCATATTAATGCGTAAGAATTGCCAAAACTTCCATCCTCAAGTGTATAATTATCATTAGGACCATGATAATACGCATTTACTTTTGAAGTATCGTAATATTTAGGATAAACATCTGTAAACCTAGGTATAATATTAAAGAAATATCCTTTAAATTTAGTTTTTTTCTTATCGTCATATTCTAAATAACATGCCGCTACAGCATCCCCAGCTTCCCAATTTATACAATTATTACCATTATAAATATCCTTACCATCGCATTTTCTACCGGATTCTTCAAGACTATAAACTCTTTGTAACTTATTGTGATTACAAGTATAATCATCTGCTTTCATACCAATGCATGTAGATTTATATGTATCTGGTTTTGCCATTACCGTGGTGCTAAATCCAAACATCACTACAAATACAATTAACAATTTTAAAACTTTTTTCATATTATCCCTACTCTCTATTAACATTTTATAATAAATAATTATTTAAATCAATAAAAAAGTAGAGGTTATAACTCTACATTATGATATACATTACTTACATCATCTAAATCATCTAGCATAGTAAGTAACTTTTCAAATTTTTCTTTATCTTCTCCACTTAGTGTTACACTATCTTTTGAGAAATATGAAATTTCATCAAGTTCAAATGTTATACCTGGAAATGCTGTTTCTAAAGCTTTTTTTGCATTATTTAAATCTTGTACTTCTGTATAAACAACTATCATATCATTTTCATTTTCAATATCATTAACATCAACATCTGCATTAATTAATGCATCCATTACTTCTTCTTCTGAATGATCTTTAATACCAATAACACCTAAATGTTCATACATAAAACTTACTGATCCTTGACTTGCCATTTTAGCACCGCATTTGTTAAATACAGTCTTAACAAAACTAATTGTTCTATTTGAATTATCAGTAAGACATTTAATAATTAAAGAACTTCCTCCTTGTGCGAATGCTTCATATTCTACTGTTTCATAGTTTTCTGAAACACCTTTCTTTACTTTATCAATATTTCTATTAATAACATCTGCTGGTACTTGTTCTTTCTTAGCTTTTTCAATTACTCTTCTTAAAACATCATTACTTGTGGGATCTGGATTTCCTTTAGCTGCTTGATATATTTCCTTTGCATATATTGAATATAATTTTGATTTTTTTGCGGCAGTTGCTGCCATTGCTTTAGCTCTTACTTCATGTGCTCTTCCCATTTTTTATCACTCCTTAATCTAAATTAGTCATTTCATTTATTATTTTAGCATATTCTTTATAGTTTTCAAAACCATTATCTTTATTTTCTAATAAAAATTCTTTAGAATCATCTCTTGCTTGTAATAAGATTTTCATATCTTCATGAAGTTTAGCAACTTTAAATGACATATCACCACTTTGTTTAACGCCAAATAAGTCACCTTCTCCTCTCATCTCATAATCTTTTTCTGTTATATAAAATCCATCATTTGATTCACATAATACTTGTAATCTTTTACAAGACTCATCTCCTATTAAAACGCAAGTTGATTCAAACTCATTTCTTCCTACTCTTCCTCTTAATTGATGAAGTGTTGCAAGACCAAATCTTTCTGCATCATATATCACCATCATAGTAGCATTTTTAACATCAATTCCTACTTCTATTACAGTAGTTGATATTAAGACATCTATTTTTCCACTTTTAAATTCTTCCATTATTTTATCTTTATCTGCTTTTGAAAGTTTTCCATGTAATATAGCAGATTTAACTTCTTTTTTAAAATATAAATCTATATTTCTTTTTATTTCATTTACAGTAGTTAAATCAATAACATCACTTTCTTCTATTAATGGAGAAACCACATAAACTTGATGATGTTTATCTATTTCCTCTTTCATAAGTTCATATACACTTACTAAATCTTTTTCACTCTTAATAATAGTTTTAATATCTTTTCTACCTTTAGGTTTAGTTTTAATATTAGATATATCCATGTCACCATATATAGTTAATGCAAATGTTCTTGGTATTGGTGTTGCAGACATATAAAGAGTATCAGGAAGTAATCCTTTATTTTTTAAATTAGCTCTTTGATTAACTCCAAATCTATGTTGTTCATCTGTTATAACAAGACCAAGATTTTTAAATACAACATTTTCACTTAACAAAGCATGAGTTCCAATTATAAAATCAATCTTTCCTTTTTCTAATTTTTCAACTATCTCATCTTTTTCTTTCTTTTTCATACTACCAACTAATAAAGCAACTCTGATATTGGTAGATTCAAGTATTGTTTTAACTGTATCATAATGCTGATATGCTAGTACTTCTGTTGGTGCCATTAAAGCAGTTTGATACTTTGCTAAATGATTTATATATGCAGCTATAATAGATATAATTGTTTTACCAGAACCAACATCTCCCTGTAACATTCTATTCATTCTTTTACTTGAAGTCATGTCATTATATATATCTTCTACTGCTTTATTTTGATCATTTGTAAGTTCAAATGGTAATGTTCTTATAAAATCATTAACATCTTCTGGATCAATATTTCTAATATATCCTGTTTTACTTATTTTATTAATTTCTTTTAAATAATTAATTTTAAACATAAATAGAAATAACTCTTCATATTTTAATTTCATTAAAGCTTTTTTAACATCTTCTTGACAAGTAGGATTATGCATTAAATTAACAGCATCTTTCTTAGTAATAAACTTATATTTTTCATTAAGATATGAAGGTACATAATCAACATAATCATCATATTTTAAAAGTGCTTCATTTATCACTTTTTTTAATGTTTTAGATGTTAAACCACTTGTTAAATGATAAACTGTTTCTATAGAACCTGTTTTAACTTTTTCAAATTTTATATCTGATGCGATTACTGTATTTTTTAAAGCATCATATTTTCCTATTACTGTTATTGTTGTTCCTGGTTTTAATTGTGTTTTTAGAAATGCTCTATTAAAAATCATTACAGCAATCATTTTTTTATTAGACATTGCCCTAAACATTAAAGACGTCATATTTGCTCTAAAACGTCTTGTTAGTGGTACTGAGTCAACTATACATTCTATTATTACATTTTGTTTATCTTCTGCTGTTTTAATATCATTTAAAACTATTAAATCATGTCTATATGGATAATATGAAACTAAGTCTTCAATAGTATTTATATTAATATTTTTTAAACTTTCTAATGTCTTCGGACCAAGTCCTTTAATAGATGATAATTCTTCCACAGTACACCTCCAAAGTGAAATTCTTTCATATTATATCACATTTTTATGATTTTTTAAATGAAAAAAGGAATTTTTTATAGATATTTTTATCTAAATATTCCTCTCTCATTTTTATCTGTATATACTAATGTACGAATATCTTTTGAATTTTGTGATACTGCGAAATTAAATGGTTCATATTTTGAATTAAATGATTCTGCGTACAAGAAACCATTAAATTCTAATCTATAATTTTTATCCATTTGATATAAATATGGAGATAATTCTTTTAATACATCACATAAGTACACAGGACTATTTATATTTATTTCTAGGCTCTTAAACTCTCCTTTAGATTTTCCTATAGCAATTAAATTTTTTTCCATATTCTTCATCATTAAAGTGTACACATTAGCACTAAAAGGAATACTTTTTATCTCTTCAAATGAATATCCTATAATCTTTTTTGCTTGTCTTTCACCATCTTTTTCGGAAATTTCAATATATTTTTTTGTTAATGCATTTATATATTTATCTTTTGCTCTTAATGCTAAAAATTCATATAATGGTAACTCCATCCCATGATAATCTAATTTTCTTTTTTTATGTTCTTTTATATAATCAACAGTACTTTTATTAATTGCTGTTGCGATTACATTTGTTCTTGATTGAAAATAATCTAAATTTGGTAATCCAGTATCATCAATTTCAACTGAACCATAGCTTATACAAGTATCTATTTTTCCACTTAATAATGGTAATTCTTTTTCGAAATCAAATAAATCAGGATTATAATTTCTTATTCTTTGAATGATATTTATAAATTTATTTAAATGTTCTGAATCAGAAAAAATTTGAAAAAAATCATCTCTTTCATCATAATTCATAAATTTAAAATTATATGGTGTATTTTTTTTATCACATACTTCTACAAATTTCTGAGCAAACTCATACATTTTATCTCGTTTAACATTTACAAATAATATATGCTCCATGTTATTAAGTGCATCATTCGCACTAACACCATTGCAAGAATACCATTTTCTATATTCACTTTTTGAATCCCATCTAAGACTGCTTAGATTAAATACATCTACATCCCTATATGGATTTGCAGATTTTTCTACTTTATTTCCTCTTAAAAAACTATCTACTTCACTCTTAGTACGTAAATAACCACAATGTTCTAAATAATAAATCAATCTTGAAAAACCAGGGCCACCATTTCGACTAATACTATAATCAATTAATCTATCTCGCCAACTATAGAACATGTAAACAAAAAATCTTTCAAAATCATCTTTTTTATAAATTTCATTTTTTTGTTTTATATTTAAAAGTTCATCATAAAAACTTCTACCATCTGTAGACTTCGAATATGATTCAAATACTTTCATCATAATATTTGGATCTTCTAAAGGATTTTGTATTTTATAATACATTGATTCCATATTATCTCCTACTATTATACATTGATTATAACATAGATATTAGAAATATTAAAAAAAATATTTTTTTTATAAAATAAACTTGACAAAACACCACTTTTACTTTAGTATATAGACTTACCAATTCACTATTAGGCGAATTGGTGCTAGTATCACACTAGCCAACCCCTTTTTATTCTTTTTTCCGGACTGTTTCCAGGGGGGACAGTCCTATTTTTATGCATTCAAAAACTAGAGTTAATCTCTAGTTTTTTTTACATAGTTACGCTTTTTTCTTCATTAGAACTGTATATAGAAACAAGTTCATCTAATAATTCATTTGCTTTACTTTCTTTATCAAAATTAGCTGCCATAGTAAGTTCATTTTTATTTTTACATACTTCATTATATTTTTCTAGAAAATCTTCTACTTGTTCTTCACTCATACCACAATCTTCAAGCATGAATGAAATTCTATCATCAGACTTTTCTATTTTTCTAGCAACATATTTTCTTGCCATTTGATTTACTACTTCTGGTTCTAAATAAACTCCAGTTGATATATTAGTAACTATTTCTGCCATTAATGCTGATTGATTAGTTGAAGTAACTTCCATTGACATAGCTTTTTCTTCATCCTTTTTTAATTTATTATATTCATCACATAATACACTTGCTTGAAATTTTTTTAATTTATATAATGAGCATAATTCCTCTACATTATATGTTTTAAGCAAATCAATTATTTCTTTCATAATTTCCTCCATTACACTATTAGTATAATATTTTTATTAAAATTATTCAATTTATTTTACTTAAAAAGTGTAAACTATTTATTTTCTAAATCTTTAAAGTAATTATATCTTAATTTAGAAGTATTCATATTTTCTTCATATAGTCTTTCATATTCATCTTCGTTTTTAACTTCTAAATTTTTATATCTTAATTCTTTTCTAAATATCATATCATAATTAGTAAAATCAGGTTCTTTTGAATCGACTATTAGTTTATCTTCTGTAGGATTATATCTCATAAGAATATTGTAACCTATATCAACAAGTAATTTTTGCTCATCAAGTGAATTAGTAAGTCCTCCATATATTCCTTGTTCTATACATGTACTGTAAGCAATAATTAATGATGGTCCATCATGCTCTTTAGCTTCTTTAATTGCCTTAATTGCTTGCATTGGATTTGCTCCCATAGAAATACTTGCTACATATACATTTGGTATAGACATAGCTATTTTGAATAAGTCTTTTTTATTTTCATGTTTTCCACTAGCTGAGAATTCTGCGACTGAACCAATTCTAGTTGATTTTGATTTTTGACCACCTGTATTTGAATACACTTCTGTATCAAGAACCATTATATTGATATTTTCATTACTATGAAGTATATGATCAAGTCCTCCATATCCAATATCATATGCCCAACCATCTCCACCTAGAATCCATACTGATCTACTTGGAATATAATCTAATAATTCTCTTAATTCATTTGGAATATCAGAGTTTGATAATTTATTTTTGATTGCTAAAGTTAAATCATCATCTTCCATATTATCTATCCATTCTTTAAATGTTGCTTTTACTTCAGGATCTACTACATCTCTTGTTTCATACATTATTTTTTTAATTCTTTGTCTTGTAGTCTTATATGAATTATATATTCCAAATCCAAATTCAGCATTATCTTCAAATAATGAATTCATCCATGGTATTTTATATGGAGTTAATGGTAAAGATGCACCATAAATAGATGAACATCCAGTAGCGTTAGCTATAACCATATTTTTTCCATAAAGCATAGTTAATATTTTAATATATCCTGCTTCACCACATCCTGCGCATGCACCAGAAAATTCAAAGTATGGTTTTTGAAATCCTAGTCCTTTAACAGTATATTTATTAAATGGAGTAATATTATCATGATTTTCAAATAAATAATCTGCTATTTTATCTTTTCTTTCACTATATTTTCCTTCTTCTAATGCTTTTTCTTCGTGTTTACCAGGACATACTTGCATACAAAGTCCACAACCTGTACAGTTAGACTCAGATATCCCTATATAAAAGTTTTTCCCCTTTTCACCAAGACTTTCTATTGTTTCAACCTTATCTATGTGTGACTCTATTAATTCATTATCTGTAAGCGAAAATGGTCTTATGCATGCATGAGGACATACAAATGCACATTGATTACACTCTATACAATTATCTTTACACCATTTTGGTACAAATTGTGATATTTTTCTCTTATCACTAGAAGCAGTTCCGCCCTCAAAAGTACCATCCTTATATTTTTCAAAATCTGATACTGAAAGCATATTACCCCTTAATTTTAGCATTTCATCAGTTATATTTTTACTATTATTTTTATCATCTGTAATTGTAAATATTTTATTATCAATTTCTTCTAAATAACTATTTGCTTCATTAATCGCATCTATATTATTTTGAACTATTTTATTTCCTTTAGAAAGATAAGTCTTTTCAACTAACTTTTTAAAGTCATTTAATTCACTACTTGTATATCCAGCAATTTTGATCATATAAGAACACATAATATTATTAATTTTACCTCTTAATGAATACTTATCATTAAGTTCATCTAGATTAGCAATATAAACCTTAATATTTTTATTTAATATTTCTTTTTTATTATCATTATTTATTAACTCATTTAGTTCTTTATCATTTTTATCACTTGATATTAATAATATTCCATCTTTTTTAATATCTTTTAAGCAATAGTATCTATTTAAATATATATCTTTAGATACAACAACAAAATCAGGATTTGTTAAGAAATATGGTGCTTTTATTTTAGATGGACCAACTCTTAAATGAGATATTGTTACTCCTCCACTTTTCTTAGAATCATATTCAAAATATCCCTGAACATAAGTATTGTCTCTTTGTCCTAAAACCTTCATAAAGTTTTTAGAAGCTCCGACCATACCATCTGATCCAAATCCATATACTTTAATTTCTTTATAATCTTTTTCAATTTCAATATCTACAGGTTCTAAACTTAAATGAGTAACATCATCATTAATGCCAATTGTAAAATTATCTTTTGGTTCATTTAATGAAAGATTTTCAAAAACTGCATTTATATCTTTTAGCGGAACATCTTTAGAAGACAATCCATATCTACCACCATATACTCTAATGTTTCTTGTTTTAACAGCTTCAATTACATCTAAACATAATGGTTCTTTAACACTACCAGGTTCTTTAGTTCTATCTAATACTGCGATAACTTCTGTTGATGCAGGTAATTCTTTTAATAAATATTCTTTAGAAAATGGTCTATATAAATGAACTTCTACCATACCAACTTTATCGCCTCTGTTATTTAGTTCATCAACAACACTTCTTATTGTATCACATACACTACCCATCGCAATTATAACTTTAGTAGCATATTTATGACCATAATAATTAAATGGTTTATAGTTAGTTCCAGCCATTTTATTAATTTTTTCCATATTTTTTAAAACTATAGAAGGCATCTTATCATAATAAGTATTTCTAACCTCTGTATTTTGAAAATAAACATCACCTGTTTGTGAAGTACCACGAGTAATTTCTTTTCCTAAGTTTAATGCTCTATTTTTAAATTCATAAACTTTATTGTAATCAATTAAATTTCTAATTTCTCCTTCATTTACAAGTGAAACTTTATTAAGTTCATGACTTGTTCTAAATCCATCAAAGAAATGTAAGAAAGGTAAAGATCCATCAATTGCAGATATGTGACTTACTATTGACATATAGTATGCATCTTCAACTGAAGATGATGAAAGCATACAAAATCCAGTTTGTCTAGTAGCATATATATCTTGATGATCACCAAATATTGAAAGAGCATGTGTCGCTAAACTTCTTGCCGCTACATGAATAACACATGGAAGCATTTCACCTGCGATTTTATACATTGATGGTATCATCAAAAGAAGTCCCTGAGATGCAGTAAATGTTGTCGCAAGACTTCCTGCTTGTAAAGCACCATGAGTAACTGCAATAGCTCCTGCTTCACTTTGCATTTCTATTACTTTAACAGTATCATCAAATAAATTCTTTTTACCGGTACTGCTCCATTTATCAGTTAAACTTGCCATAGGACTAGCAGGTGTTATTGGATAAATACCACAAACCTCACTAAACAAATAAGAACCCATCGCACAAGCTTCATTACCATCTATAATATAATTTTTTTTCATATCATCACCAAATCTATTATATTACATTTTAAAAATAAAAAAAAGAACTAATATATATTAAAATCATGTTCAATTTTAATTAGTTCTTCAACAGTACAAACAACATTCAATGCATTAATTTTAACACCATTTATTTTATAAAGTACTTTTTTCTCTTGATTCATTTCCTTTGTGTATTCATTTACAAGTATTTCATTATTTCTTGCATAATATTTTTTGCCATCTATTAAATAACTTAATATTTGAATATTGTATTTTTTAAACTTATAAATATCATTAGAATTTAAATCTTTAAAATATATTAAATGATTATCCTCTTCATATAAATTAGACACATCATAAATGAGTTTCTTTTCACTTTCTGAATCTATATCACTAATATTAAATAAAAAGAATAAACAAAATAAAATAAACAATTTTAATATTAAGTTTTTTATAAGATCACCTAATATTATTTTGTTTATTTTTTAGTTATATAAAATTCCAATTATTGGCAAATACTTTTAAAATACATTTTATTGTTTATAAATTCATATTTGACTTTATCCTCATCAATTAAATATGATAAATATGCTTTTATAGTTGAACTAATTAAATAATATTGTGTTAAGTTCATTTGCAAACTATATATGTCAAATAAATCTTTAACTATATCTTCTAGTGTAATACTATCTTTACATATTAGTAATATTTTATTAAGTATCTCATTTGTCTTATCTTTATTAAGCTTGATTAAAGAATGAATATCATCTGAAACTTCACCATGAGATGGTACAAAAAGTCCATTTATTTCAGATAACTTATCTAACGAATTAATAAATTCAGAAACATTATTCAAATATGAAATATGATATTTATTAATAGTGTTTTCATCAAATAATGAATCACCAATAAAATAAACATTGTCACTTGTCTTTATGCCTATCATGTCAAATGAATGACCAGTTAATGTAAAATATTCAAGTCCATCTATGTCAACTAATTTTTCACAATTAGATGGTTTTGCTTCAAAAAATTTGTTTCTTAATTCTTTGAATGGATAAGAACCATATAGATATATGGGTTCAATTATTGGATGGTTTGTAATATCACATTCAATTTCAGATGCATAAATCTTACAGTTAGTTCTTGATTGAAGAAAATTGTTACCTCCTGTATGATCAGCATGAGAATGGGTATTAATAATATATTTTATATTCCAATTATTATCATTTATTATTCTTAGTATTTTTCTAGAAACAGATTCATCTAAACCAGAGTCTATTAAAACAACATCAATATCATTTAATTTATATACACCTATATTAGTATTATTTTTAATATAATAAGTTTTATCACCAAGTTTTATAAGTTCCATATTTCACCTACTAGCATGCCTTATTAATACTACAAGTTTTTGATGCATCAAGTGTACATTTAATAACACATTTAAATCTATTATATATTTTTTTTCTTTCACTTCTCTTTCTAATATTATAAATTATTGATTTAAAAAACGCAATATTTACATTATCAATTAAAAAAAATATATTTGAGCATTACTCCTATATATTTTTATTCATTTATTTTTTTCTCAAATAATGACATCGCAATTTGACCAATTACTGGTAATTCTGGATTTTCATTATTATTTGCTTTTACTATACCAATGATTATAAGAACTATATATAATCCATATACTATTGTTGAAAAGAATGGAATGTATATAGGAATCATTCTATATATTGCAAATACTGCTATATAACCAATACCAATAACTATTGCTTGTGCTGCATGAATTTTTGTGTTTTTGGTATTATCTTTCATTCCATATAATACAATTAATCCCCCAATCCAAGTTAACACATATGCTAAGATAGCTTTACCTTTCTCACTCACTTTACTTCTCCTCTCATTTTTTAACCTAGTATTCTACTTACAATATACACGATATAAATTAAAAAATCAATTAATTAATAATTATTGTTGATTTTAAAATAAAAATATGAAATAATTATGTTGAAAATAAACAGTCATATATATTTGAAAAAATGGTTCAAATGTTTCTACCCGTTCCCAAAATTGAATGGACTATGACAGCACTTCATCATGTTTATTCTTTTTATATTTGCTTTTGTAGTCTTACATAGAAAAATGTGTAAGATTTTTTATTTTCAAAAATATAATGGAGGTGTTTTTTTGAAAAAAACAAAAAGAAGCAAATTAGATTCTTTTTTCAACATTAGTAAATATAAATCTAGTGTTAAAATTGAAGTATTTGCAGGAATCACTACTTTTCTTGCGATGGCCTACATACTTACAGTAAACCCAAATAACATTCTTTGGGGTGGTACTTCTGATCCGAGATTTTCTAGCGTATTTATTGCTACCGCTCTTGGAGCTGTTATTGGTACTCTTTTAATGGCATTCTTAGCCAAAATGCCACTTGCCCAAGCACCAGGTATGGGACTTAATGCAATGGTTGGTTCTATAATTGGTGGTGCTATGGGATTTACATTTTCTTATGGAAATGCTATGTCTCTTGTGCTTGTTAGTGGAATAATATTCTTATTATTATCTGTTATTCCATGTGGTAGAGACAAACACGGAAAAAAGATTTCTTTAAGAGAAAAAATATTTGATGGAATGCCAAAAGCAATAAGACTTAGTATTCCAGTAGGTATTGGACTATTCATAGCATTCATTGGTCTTCAAAATGCTCATATAATCGTTGACAATAAATTTACTATACTACAATTAGTTGACTTTAATAACACAGAATTATGGGCAAAAGGTGGCATTTGCTGTAGTGCGATTGTCGCTATATTTGGTTTAATAATTATAACAGTACTATCTCATTATAATGTTAAAGGCTCAATAATAATAGGTATACTAGCATCAACTATTCTATCTATTCCATTAGGTGTTGCAAATCTAGACATACTAACTGGTAAAGTAGATGGGATTTCTTGGAAGTTCTGGGAAAATTTTCAAGCATTCTTTAGTGGAAATAACACAGTATTCTTATCATTTATAAAAGGATTTAATTTTCCAGAAGGTTCACTTCTTACATGCATAATGCTTACTATTACATTTGCTATGATTGATATGTTTGATACAATGGGAACTTGTGTCGGATGCTGTCAAAATGCAAACCTTATTGACAAAGATGGAAAACCATTAAACTACGATAAAATAATGATATCAGATAGTACTGCTACTATGATTGGTGCCGTACTTGGTACTAGTACAGTTACCACATTTGTTGAAAGTGGAACAGGTGTTGCGCAAGGAGGTAAAACTGGCCTTACTGCTTTAGTCGTTGCGATATTATTCTTTTTAGCAATATTCTTATTTCCAATATTTGCTTTTATCCCATCTGCCGCTGCTGCTAGTGCATTAATTTACGTTGGTGTACTAATGATGAAAAATGTAACTAATATTGATTTTGACAATATTAAAAATGCAGTACCATCATTTATTACAATAATTACTATAATTCTTGGATATTCTATTACAGATGGTATTGGTATGGGTATACTTATGTTCTTTATTATTGATAGCATTATTTATTTATCAGATTTAATTTTATATAAATTTAAAAAGAAAAAAGAAAAACCTAAATCAGAAATTACGATAGTTACTTTAATAGTTGTTGTATTATTCTTAATATACTTTTTAGTTCCAACTATTTTATAACAAAATAAAACATTATCCAAGCGATAATGTTTTTTCATCTTTAAATACAATTCTTTCAAATAAATCATAATATCTATTATTAGCATTTTTACTAAATAACATTTTAATCTTTTCATCATTTGTAATCTCATAATAAGATGATATCAATAATAATTTTATAATAGTATTATTATCCATTTTATTATTAAATACTTCTTCTGTTAAAAAATAAATAATGGTTTTATAAAAAGGTAATCTAAAATCGTCTGCTTGTTCTTTAAGTTCCTCTATCATATTATCAATATTACCATCTTCATATAAGCAAAGACTAGAGTTATCTAAAGAATATAATAATCTTTGCCTTTTAACAATCAGTTCACTAGAACTTCCATATTTCAAAACAAACTCATCTATCTTTTTTATTAATGTTAAATAAAACGAATAATCTAAGTTTTCATCACTTACAATAATTCCTGAATCATCATCTATAAATTCATCAGAAACATCATCGTCCAAAAAATTATTAGAATCAATATCAGGTATTTGATCAAGAAATTCTTTAAAAAAATAATCAACATCTTCAGAAGTATCTAAACTTCCTGAATATATTTTACTTATTTCCATACCAATTTTTACAGAACTAATATCATTTTTACTAAATAAAGAATATAGATATATATCATATAAAATATCATCTATTTCACGTGGTTCATCACTATCATAATACATACTTTGATACCAAAAATTTAAATTAATTGGATAGTCAATATAATCATCTTGACTCATATTAATAAATTCATTTGACTCATCATAATAACATTCTAATTCAGACCTATTTAATGACTTTAATTTATTAAGAAACAACTCTCTAAATATCATTAAAGACTTAAGTTCTGATAATGCTTTTTTTCTATCTGTTGAAAAAGGTAATTTAATATATTTTTCTTGCAACTGACTTTCAAATAAACTATAACTCATTAAAGTTCCTAAAATAGTATTAATACCTAATATTTTGCGACAACTATCATTAAAAAAAACAATTTTAAATCTGGTAGAGACATTAAATTCTTCTAAAATACCTTCTAACATATCATAATCAATTGAATCATCTAATACTAAATTATTGCCATCTAAATATACTATATCTCCATAATCATTAAGTAAGTCATTTAATTTTTCATCAAAATCAAAACTTTCAAATTTAAAATTTCTTTTAATACCCTTTTCATTATATGCTGGTTCTCCACTATTAAAACTAATCATAAATTCTTTTTTAATACATTCAATATATTTTGATAAAGTTTCTATTTTAATATGTCTTATATTTTCATATTTTGATAAACGTTCTAATGCTAATAAACATAAGTATTCAAAAGGAATTTCCATAAACATCACCTGGCAATTATTCTAACATAATTATACTAAATGTTCTAGTAATATTTTAAAACTTAATACTATTAATATTAAAGCACCAAATATCTGTGCCTTCGTTTCGTATTTATTACCAAATTTATTTCCTATTACTACTCCTAATGAAGTTAAAATAAATGTAACTATACCAATTATTAATGAAGATATAAGTATATTTGAATCTAAAAAAGCTAAAGTTATTCCTACCGCTAAAGCGTCTATACTAGTCGCAATCGCAAGTGGTAGCAAAGTCATAAAATCTATATCATCATTAAATGAATTATTATTAATATTTCTAAGCATATTTATTCCAATAATCAACAATATCAAAAATGCAGCCCAATGATCAATAGATACAATATATTTCTCAAAAGTATTACCAAGCACATATCCTATAATAGGCATTATTGCTTGAAATATAGCAAAATAGCTTGCTATAAACACAACATTTTTCTTTGTGATTTTCTTTATAGAAAGACCTTTACAAATACAAACAGCAACTGCATCCATCGCAAGACTAATTCCAATAATAACTAATTCAAAAATATTAATATTTACCATAATTAATTATATTTTTTTATATAAATATTAACACTATTTAATTGTAATTATACTCTTTTAATGATATTATATATATAATAAGGAGTTGGCTAAAATGAGTTCTATTTTATCTTATATGATATTTGGCTTTGCTGTATGTTCAATCTTTTTAGGTTACAACTATTACAGTAAAAATCCTAAGAATCAAAAAAACAAAAGATTCCTTTTATTTTGTATAAGCAGTACAATATGGAGTTTAGGATTTGGTTTTCTAATAATCCAACAAACAACAGACAAAGCATGGTTATATAGAAGTCTTGGTATGATAGGTGTTTTTCCATACATATATTTTGGACTTACATTACTTGGTTATCTAGCAGATTCTACTAGTAAAGAAAAAAAATGGTTAAAATACACTGGACTATTCGGTTTCTTTATTTATCCATTTATAATAGATCCAAAAGTTCAATCATTTGAATTAACTAGTTATGGAATGGCATATAGTTTTATAACTAACTTTTGGGTAACTCTATATAATATCTATTTTATCTTTGTTGTAATTATGATAATTGTAACTATTATAAGATTTAAAAAAAGAACTAATTTAAAAAGGAAAAGAGTTACATTTAGAACAATTGTATTATTTGTAATAATGTTAATAATAGGTGCTTCTTTAGATACAGTGCTTCCAGCATTAGGATTTGTATCTTTCCCAGGAAGTACAATTACTCAATTCTTTGGAGTATGTTTAATATATAATGCTCTTAGTTATGAAATAAAAAACTCTACATCAGTAGAAAATATCGCACAATATATATTTCATTTATCTAACTTCCCTATTATAGTTTTCAATTCGCAAAATAAACTATCATTAATAAGTGACAGTGCATGTGATTTTCTTGGTATAACAAAAAATGATACAAATGTCATTATAGAAGATATATTTGATAGTGATGAAGAAATATTAAATGAAAATAATACTGGTAAAGAATATAAATGTAGTTTAAATAATTCAATATGTGAATTATCAATACAAAAAGTTGTAGATAATTATGGTGATATAGTTGGTCATGTAGTTGTTATATATGATTTAACTGAAAAAAGTAAAATGATAACAGAATTGGAAACTGCTAAAATAGAAGCAGAAAATGCAAGTAAAGCAAAAGAAAACTTCTTAGCAAATATATCTCATGAAATTAGAACACCATTAAATGTTGTACTAGGAATGAATGAAATGCTTTATAATGAAACAGATATGAAATTAATAAAAGATTATTCTAAAAATATAGATGAAGCCGGTAAAAGTCTATTAAATACTATAAATGATGTGCTTGATTTTTCTAAAATACAATCAGGAAAACTAGATATTAATAAATCAGGTTATAATTTAAAAGAAACTATTTTAAGTACTACTGAATTATTAAGAAAGAAAATTGAAGCAAAAGGATTACAACTAAATGTTGATATTAATAATGAAATACCAGATGTTTTAAATGGTGATAAAATGAGAATTGAGCAAATTCTTCTTAATCTTATGGACAATGCACTTAAATATACAAACGCTGGTAAAATAAAAGTGACAACTGATTATGAAAGTATCGATAAAAATAATGTGAATATTATTATATCGGTTAAAGATACCGGATGTGGAATTACTAATGAAGATAAAAATAATTTATTTACATCATTTAAAAGACTTGAAGAAGATAAAAATAGAATGTTTGAAGGAACTGGTCTTGGTCTTGCGATTACTAAAAAATTAGTAGATGCAATGAACGGTAGTATTTTTGTAGAAAGTGATGTGGGAGTCGGATCATGTTTCAAAGTTACAATTCCTCACTCAATCGTAGAATCAAAAGTAGTACAAGATACTGTAAAAGAAAAAAAACCAGCAGATACACTTAATACAAAAGATGAATTAAATATTCCAAATGTTAATATTTTAGCGGTCGATGATAACTCAACAAACTTACTTGTATTCAAAGGATTATTAAAGAAAACTAATGCAAAGATTGATACATGTACTAAAGGAAGTGAAGCATTAGAACTATTTAAAAATAATAATTATGACATAGTATTTTTAGATCATATGATGCCTGAAATGGACGGAGTTGAGGTTCTAAATCATATTAAAGAAATAGAAAAAGATAAAAACACTAATACACCAGTTATAGTATTAACTGCGAATGCCATGGAAGGTTCTAAAGAAGAATATCTTAAATATGGATTTAATGATTATTTATCAAAGCCAGTTAATGGTGCTTCATTAAAAAATATGCTTAAAAAGTTTTTGATAGATAGTAATGCTAATGATGAAAAACAAGATATTAAAAACGAGGAAACAACTGAAGAAACTAAGTCAAATAATAAAAAAGAAACAAGTCAAAACGAAAATATTATAGAAAAAAACACCGAAATTGAAAGACAATTTATCGATGAGAAAAATGATATTGAAGAAGAAAAACCAAAAGAAGAATCAAAAGTTGAAGAAACTATAAATACTGTAAGAGAATTCATAGAAGACAGAAAAGAAAATGTTAATAACGAGTTAGTACATTGTTTCGAAAGAATTAATAAAATAAAAGATAACAACTTCATTGATTTAGAAGGCTATATCAATGCACTAGAAGAATTCAAAAAAATTTCTAAAGAGAAAGGATTTACTAAATTAGCACAAAGAGCATATGTTCATTTATTAAAATCAAAAGATAAAGACATAGAATATCTTAAAGAACACTTTATAGATTTAGAAAATGAATATAATAAAGTAAAATAAAAAGGTATGATTAAGCATCATATCTTTTTTTAAAACTTCTTGATACAGAAAATGCTCTTTTACCAGGATTTTGATAGTAATTATTATCTTTGTCTGCAAGTTCTTGAAGCACAGTAGAACTCCTTAATATTCTAAAAGCTTTTAACTCTATTCTACTAACATTTGCTTTTGTATATCCAAATATTTTACCAACTTCTTCAAGAGTTCTATATACTCCATCATAAAGTCCATATCTTAATGCTATAATAAGTTTTGATTTTTCATCTAACTTTTTTGATGCAAATAGTTCTCTTCTTATATCATAATTTGTCTCTTTTCTTACAAAGTCATCTGTAAAGCCAGATGTTTTATCATCCACTATAGTATCCATTAATTCACTACTTTCATTGCCATTATTATCATAAACAGTATCAGATAAAGATAAAGCATGATTAGTATAAGATAATACCATTTTTAATTTATCAATACTTAGTTTTGTCATTTTACTAAGTTCCTCTATTGAAGGATTCTTTCCATATGTCTTTTCATACTCATCCATTACACGCTTAACACTTTCAATTTGTTCACTTAATCCATATGGTAAATTCAATGCCCTAGTTTTACTTAAAATTGCTCTTCTTATATATTGTCTAATCCAATAAACTGCATAAGTACTAAATTTAACATCCTTTTTATAATCAAACATATCAACTGCTCGCATTAATCCTAAATTACCTTCTTGCACTAAGTCCAAAAATGATAAGAATCTATTATCATACTTTTTTGCTATAAAAACAACTAATTTTAAATTAGATTCTATGAATAATTTCTTAGCAGACTCATCTGTATGAATTTTTTTAATAAGTATTTTTTCTTGCTCTTCAGTTAATCTTTTTGGTAATTGATCTAAATATAACTTAGTTGAATTTAACTCTTCATCTTTAGTATTTTCAGACCAACTTAAAGCAAATTTTCTATTATGATTAATTTCATAAATAAGTAAAAAATCATCTATAGGATAACAATCATCAAAAATAGTGATATTATTTTCTGAAATATATTTAATTAAATCAATTAACTTTTTAGATTTAGTTAATATATTAGTTAAAGTTTCAAGATCATACTGAATAGATAAACTATCAAAATAGTTTATAATATTACGTATACTCATGATGACACTTTTTTCATCAGACAAGTTTATTTCACTATCTAAATAAACTAGTATTTCCTTCATTTTTCCTCCTATTTAATAATGATAATCATTCCTATTAGAAATTATATATCTCAAAAACATTCCATAATTTTCTTCATCTATATTTTTAGTAAGTTTATATTCTTTTAAATTTTCATTATTTCTTAAAAATCCTAAAAATCTTAATTCAATTTGTCTTACTCTTTCTTTTGTTATACCTAAGAGATCCCCTATTTCATCAAGTTGCCAAACTCTACCATCAATAAAACCAAACCTTAATAACATAATTTTTCTATTTCTTTGGCCTAACACAGAATCATCAAATAACAAATCAAATGCTTCAGATAATATTATTTTTTTAATAATTGTATCCTCTAAAGTTTCTTTATCCATAGAAATCAAGTCAGCAGTTTTTGATATTTCTTCATCCCTTAATGTTTCGTCTAAAGATACAAATTCTGTTGGTAATTTCTTAATTTCTTCAATATCTTTCATAGAAATATTTGTAAATTTAGACACTTCATCATCTGATAAATCCCCTAATTTACTTTTCAATATTTCTTTAGTTTTATCAATTTTATAAAACATTTGACAACGATGATTTGGAATTTTTATCATTCTTGAATAATTATAAAGATATGATAACATATATCCTCTTATATAAGTAGCGATGTATTTATTAAATTTATATATTTGAGTAGAATCAAATCTTTTAACCGCATTTATTAATCCAATATTTCCTTCTTGTATTAAATCAAAAATTGAAATTCCATCTCTAATACAAGATTTTGCTAGATACACCACAAATCTTAAATTATGTTCAACAATAATATCAATATATTTTTCATCACCATTTATCATTTTAGTTAATGCATCAATTAATTCTTGTTCAGATAAAGGACCTGGTAGTTGAGATACATATAATTTTAGTAAATCAATATCACTATTATTTTTTAAATAAGGTATGTTTTCTTTATCTTTTTTTGAAATATCATATGCCATAAATAGATTTTTCATGTTCTCATCAGCATCTACAAGCAAACTTTTATAATACTTTTTAATAGTTCCAATAATAATACTAATGTCATATGATTTTGAAAATATAGTTAATGCATCATCCAATGTTAAAGTAGTAAAACTATCTTTTAAATACTTAATTAGTTTTTTATAACTTTTTAAAATACTTGAATGAGAATATGTACTTAGACTTTCTATAAATTTTACTACATCATCCATATTTTTCCTCTGTTTTATTTATATTTAATTTCTTAATGCTAGACTGTAAGTTCTAGTTACAGAACTGTCTTTCTTATCTATATCTCTTTCTTCAGGTCTAAATTCTTTTAATGTACCACTATTTCTCAAAGCTCTTAATGCTTTAGCTTCAATTTGTCTTATTCTTTCTCTTGTTACACCAAATACTTTTCCTACTTCTTCCAAAGTTTTAGGTTCACCATCAACAAAACCATATCTATATTGAAGTACTTTTTTTTGCTTTTCATCTATTGCACTTCCATTGAATATTATGTCTTTTAATTGTTCTAAATAAACACCTTTTATTACTTTACCTTCAAAGAACGCATTTTCATCTGCAATAAAAGTACCTAAATCAGATGAGTCTGATTCATCATCAGAACGTACTTTAGTTTCTAATGATACACAATCATAGCCATATTTTTCTATTTTTAAAATTTCTTCAACAGTAAGATTTAATTCATCTGCTATATCTTCTCTAGTAATATCTCTATTTAATTTTAATGCTAGTGACCTTTTTGCTCTATCAACTTTTAATATAAGTTCGTGCATATAAACAGGAACTCTTGCTGTTCTTGAATTATCAGCAATATATCTTGTTATTCTTTGTCTAATCCACCAAGTAGCATAAGTACTGAACTTACTATTTTCACTCTTATCAAATCTATCCGCAGCAATCATAAGACCAATATTACCTTCTTGTATTAAATCATTAAAAGATACACCATGATTAACATACCTTTTAGCAATTGAAACAGCTAATCTTAAATTATGTTCTACTAATATTGATTTAGCCCTTTCATCACCCTGTGATATTCTCTCTGCTAAAGATCTTTCTTCTTCAACTGTCAATAAACGTGGCATACTTGTTAGATATAATTTTAAAGTATCTATATCTGTACTTTTACTTAATTGTGGTGTAATAGAACTATCTTCAAGATATGTATCTTCTTTAAAATCCTTTGATAAATCATTTGCTAAAAATAGATTTTCTATGCTATCAATTGATGTACTACTTACATTTTCATTTTGTACACATTCAATAACATCAACTAATTTACTTGATTTTTTAATCAAAGCTTCAGCATCTTCAAGAGATAATTCTATACCTTCTTTTTTAAAATAACTTACTAATTTGCCAAAATCTCTAATTTTTTCTGATTTGTCAGTATCCTTGAAATTATTTTCAATAAATTTTAATATACTATCAATATTAACTTTTTGTTTTACATTTTCCATAATAAATCCCCTCTTTTATTAAATCATTATTTATAATATTTTTTAGTTCTACTATAACTATTTTTAGAACTACTTTGATATACGTTTCTTGGAACATAATAAGTGGTTGGAAAAACCATATCATCTGGTGAATCTGAAACCCTAAATTTCTTAATATTTCTATCACGAGCTAATCTTCTTATTGCTTTCAATTCAATCTGTCTTATTCTTTCTCTAGTTAGATTGTATTTTCTAGCAATTTCCTCTAGGCTTAATGGTCTTTCAACATCTATTCCGAATCTTAAAAATAATATTTCTTTTTGTCTTTTATCTAATGCTTTAGATTCTAATAATGCTTTTTTAAACTGATTTAAATATTCTTCATCTAATACATTATCTTCAACATTAACTCTTTTATCTTCAATGAAATCAACTAACTCATCTGCATCACTTTCTTGATCATTTATTGGTGCTGATAAGGAAACTGTTTCTGAATCATATTCTCTTAAATCACGTAGCTTTTCTACTGATATACCTAATTCATTTGCCAATTCCTCTTCAGTTGGATTTCTCTGTAAAGTAGAATTAAGTCTTTTTTCAACCGCAGATGCTTTATTAAGTAAATCAAATCTATGAGTAGGTATTCTAATTGTTTTTGAATAAGTAGATACTGATCTTCTAACTGCTTGTCTAATCCACCAAGTAGCATAAGTACTTAGTTTATATCCTTTAGAATAATCAAAGTGCTCAATACCAGTTATTAATCCTATATTTCCCTCTTGAATTAAATCTGCTAAAGGAACTCCTTTATTCATATATCTTTTAGCAATTGAAATTACTAATCTTAGATTACATTCAATAAGTCTATTTTTTGCCTCTTCATTTCCTGCTTGAGCTAATTGTGCATATTTTAGCTCTTCTTCAGGAGTTAATAATGGTGGCAAAGATGATAAATAAACTTTCATTAAATCTAAATCCTTATTAGCAGAATTTCTTACATAATAATCAGATGTAAAATTGCTACAATAGTAATCCTCTGGTTTTTTAGATAAATCAAATGCTAAAAAGATATTATCTATAGAATCATTATCTTCAGGTAATACCACTTTATTTTCTACTATCGCAGTTACAGTTTCTAGTAATTTATCTGATGAAGATAATAATTTAGATGCGTCTTCATAATTCAAAATAATATCTTTTTTAGATAAATATTTTACTAATTCCTTTATATTTTCAACCGCAGTAGATTTCTTTTTACCAGATACAAACTTTTTATCTATAAAATTTAAAATTGGTTTTAAATCTGTATTTTCAAAAATTATTTCTTTATCCATGGTTCCTCCTTATAACATTCAATTTATTTTACTAATAGTTTATATTTTTTTACTTCAGTACCGTTTCCTTCTGAATGATCAAAATTTCTTATTTTAGTATCGCCATTTAACTTTTTAAGTCCTTTATTAATTATTTGTCTTACTCTTTCTCTAGTTATACCATACAAAGAAGCAACTTCTTCTAATGTTTTAGGTGTACCATCATACATACCATATCTTAATGCTATTATTTGTTTTGTTCTATCATCTATTCTAGTACTATTGAAAAATGTTCTTCTAAAATCTCCATAAAATAATTTATCAAGCGCAGATTCCTCTAAATTAGTATTTTCATCACATATAACGTCTTGTAATTCAGCATCTGGATCATTATCACCATTTGATATTTTACTAAATAATGATACTGTTTTTGATCTCGATGTTAACATTTTTAACTCTGTAACTTTCTCTACAGGTACACCAACTACGGCAGCTATATCCTCATCAGTATAATTAGGATTATCAGAACTTATTTTTTCCTTAGCTTGTTTTATTTTTAAATTTAATTCATGTTGATGAACAGGTATTCTTATAGTTCTAGAATTATTAGCTAGTGATCTAGTTATAGATTGTTTAATCCACCAAGTAGCATAAGTACTAAATTTAAATCCTTTAGTATAATCAAAATATTCAACTGCTTTCATTAAACCTAAATTTCCTTCTTGTATTAAATCACTAAGAGTTTCACTACTAGCATATCTTTTAGCTATTGAAACAACTAATCTCAAGTTTCCTTCAATAAGTCTTTGTCTTGCTGCTTCATCATTTTGAGCAATTTTTTTAGCACACTCTACTTCCTCAGAAGGAGTTAATAATGGTGGCAAAGAATCAAAATATACTTTAATTAAATCTAAGTCAGTGCTTCTAGGACTATAATAAGAAACTTTATCATACTCACTATAATCTTCTTCACCATCAATATAAGAAGAATATCCTACTAATAAATTAATAACTGTTTCATTAGACATGAAAACATCAGAATTTTCATTGTTTAAATATTCTAAAACATTACGTAATTTAATTGAACTTTCAATCAATGCTTTTATTGTTTCATCATCTAAAACAATCTTATTTTCATCTAAAAATAGTAAAAGTCCTTTAATATCTTCTACTTTACTTGAATCAGTATCTGCCTTAAAATTAAAATTTATATACTTAATTACGCTATTATAAGCCTTATTATGTTTTGTTGTTTTTTTCATTTTAACCCCCACTTTTTAATTCGTTAAGATTATATCATATTTAAGTATTTTTGTCAAACTTTTTCGATTTTCAAGCATTAAAAAAGAGAATAAATATTAATTATTCCCTATTATTTATATTTTTATATATTTTATATAGTGAAAATAATACAAAACCAACAATTGCCATTATAATAATAACAATTATTAGTTTTCCACCTTTATTTGAACTATTACTTGGAACAAAATCATCAACATTCTCAAACAAAGTACTTATATTTACTATATCATTACTATTTAGTTCAAGATTAACAATTAAACCAGAACCATCATAACTAGAACGATATGCATATTTCTTTGTATTTTTTTCTATTTGACTACCAATATATATGTAATTATAAGTCCTATCTTCTTTTGTTTCTTCATATTCAGGATAAAACAAACTACTAAAAAGTGTAAACGTTTTTCCATTACAATTAACAATCGCATAAGGTTCTATGTCATTATCATTTATAAATTCTAAATCACTATATTTTATGTACCATCTATTATTAATAGTGTATACACCTATAGTATTATTCCTAGTAGTTTCTGTACTTGAAGAGTTAACGTATTCAGTAATATCTATTTCCTGATTTTCATGAGTTAATGTGCTCAAATATTTATCTATTACTTTCACATCTTTTGAACTAAATTCATTTTTATCGTAGTCAGGACTTCTATAAAAAGAAACTATAGTATCAGATACATTTTTATAATATTCATCATTTTTACTAATACCACATCCTGCTAATAAAAGCAAAGATAATAATATAAACAATATTTTTTTCATATTAACCTCCCGCCTTTATAGACATACCACCCTTTAATCCATATATTTTTTCTGTTTGTACAGTTGTTAATCCAGCATTATAGTTATTATCTGGATAAACTGTTATATGTAAATGAGGTGCCCAACCAGCCGAACCACATGTACTACCAGATGCATTTCCAGTAAAACCAATTAGTTCTCCCATTTTAACTCTTTTATTGCAACCGTAACTACATCTGTATCTTATTCCACTCATATGTGTCATAAAAAATTTATTCACACGTTTTCCATCAATAGTTATATAACCATCCATTTTTATCGTAACAGTATATGATGTTTCATTACCACTTTTATTGCCTGTGTGTCCCCACTCAGAATATTCAATAACCCCATTAACTGGAGAATATACAGGGGTACCAAAATAAGCCATTATATCAATTCCTCTATGCTCATAAACAAATCCATATTTGCCATTTGCTGGCGTAGTCGGAATAATAACTTTACCATTTTGATATGTTTTATAATCCGTTAATTGCATTTTAATTGAACTAGTATCTTTAGGCCAAGCACCCAAAGGTTTACCAGTCGCTTTATCCTTAGGAAAAGTAAATTTAGACATATTTATATGATTTGGCCAACAACTAAGTGCTGCGCTAGGATCAGGTTCTATTTTACCATTACAAGTATTTGCTTTACAAGTACCATCTCCGCTTGATGATGAATCAGTTTCCTTTTCAGCATCCATTTTTGCTTTAATTTTTTTATATAAAGTATCTAATCTATTTTTATAATCATTTTTAGTTGTTTCATCTTTAATTTTAGAAAGAGAAATAATCGCATTAGTATAATCACTATAATTCTCAGTCTTTTCTGCTTTAGCAACCAATGTATCCGCAGTTGTTAAATATGCCTGTCTTATTCCTTCATCAGTAGCTGAAACCAAACAATTTTTATATCCATTTTCTGTACCTACAGTTTTAATTATTACATTAACAAAAGTTGGTACTAAAAATATAATAACTGCCGCTATCACGTTATTAACAAGTTGTTTTTTAGCACTAGCAAGTAAGTCTTCTTCACCAACTTTAATAGTTTTCATTAAAGTAAGCATACCATTAACTATAAGTATTATAGGTATAATTATTTTAATGAATAATATCACTATATTTATTATTCTAAAAACAGAAAGCACATCACCATTTTGACATAAACTTAATATATTCACTTTAGATCACCTATCTTTTTTAAGTATAACAAAAAAAATATAGTTTTAAAAGTATTATTTAAAAAAGGACCTACATACTACGTCCTTCATTGTATTCTTCATCATCAACACCAAGTTCATCATTTCCAATAGTGCCATGCATTCTTTCATTATACATTCTATTTTTTATCATCAAATCAATTGGTGGTTCATAATTTGAAACTGTCCTTTTATTAGGCATTTTAATATATTCATCATAACAAGACCAAACTAAATCTTCATTTTTAACTAAATCATCTACCATTACATTTGAAATATTAATATTTGATGATGCTAGTTTTTCTAAATATAATTCAGCTATTTGTTCTATTACTGAATCATTAAAGTCAACCTTATCATTTCCCAACACACTTTCTACATATTTTTTTGTCTCCATAAATATTTCTAAATCATCCATTTTTTTCTCCTCCTATTTTAATTATTTTGGATATATTTTATTAATAGATTCAACACCTAAAAAACTTAATTCTTTATTTAAATAACCTGAATTTATTTTTTCCATCATATATTGCTTACAGTCAAAACTTTTTGTTGTAAAAAATTTTTTTATTAAATTTAAAACTTGTACCAAACTTTCTTCCATTTTATGTTGCAAACTAGAATATTTTTCACTTAACATAATTCCTCTAAAATTTGCCAAATCCATAAAACAGTAATAATATTTATCTAATGCCAAAGCTAAATTCAAAAAAGTTGCTGGAAATTGCTTATAAAATGCAATACCATCATTTTCACAATATGGTTTAAGTACTTCTATTCCATTTGTTAAAACTAGTAATTCAACGCATAATCTTAATAATCCACAATCATTTGGTTCGTAACCACAAAGAACTGTTAAATAATCAGTTATTCCTTCATCCATCCCTATTAACTTATCTTCATCTTTTGAATTTAACCTTATACCACTATTAAAAGGTTTTTTTCTATTAGAACTTGCTACATGAAATAATTCGTGAATATAAGAACTATCATCACTATAAACTAATTTGTTTCTATCTTTCTTATAATGTCCTATTACACCCATATCAGTAGTTTTAGATACTATTAAATCATTAACATTTTCATCAAGATTACTCGTTGATAAATCATTTAATATTAATAGATTTCTTACTTTTTCTAAAAGTTTACCATTTACTACTTCTTGTACCATAAATTTACTATTAATATCATCAAGCAAACTCACTATAATTCTCCTTTATTAATTGTTTTAATAAAATCAACTACTCTATTAATTTCTTTATCAGATATATATGGTGTTTGTAATTTAACAAGTTCATTATTTCTACATCTAACAAGTGCAGAACCTTTTTCCTCAAGTAGATCAGATCCCTCTATATTTAAAAAAGTTGCTTGTTTTTTATCAGTTAAATCATAACTCATTATATATGGAAATTTATTAATCATTTTACTTGAAAAATCTTTTTGAATATATGAATTTGTTGCGATTACTAAATGTATTCCTAAAGAAACACCATTATCAATAATTTCATTTATTATCTTATTAATATTATCATATTCCATTATATCTATTGATTCATCAACAATTATAAATATTTGAGATAATTTATTTTCACTATTTTTATTATGTTCTATTATAGAAATATTATTTAATAGTTTTTTTCTGTCTTTTAATAATTTTAAAATAAAATTAAGTTTATCAACATCATATTCTTTATCAGTGCTAACCATTAAATGAGGTATTCCATCATACTCACCTAATTCAACCAATTTAGGATCAAAAAACATAAATCTTAATTCATCGGGATTATTTTTAAGTAATAATGTCACTATTAAATTATCTAAAAACACACTTTTACCACTTCCAGTTGTTCCACATATTAATAATGCAGATACACTTTCCATATCAATATAGTATTTTTCATTAGTAGTATCTATTCCTAAAGGAACTGTTAATTTTTTAGATAATTCTTTTTTAAATATCATTTTACTCAAAGAAAAATAATCACTATCTTTGTCAAATAATTCTTCTGTTTTTAGCAAGAGTTCTTTAGTAGGTAAAATATTCTCACTACTCATTATCATCACCAATTTAATTTTAACATAGTTAATTTATTAATTCCACTTAACATGAAAAGATAGTGTAAAGTATTTTTATAATTAAAAAGAAACTACTTAATCATAGTTTTCCTTTTATTATTTTTTTCAAATAAATATTCATTGCGAGTAATACCATACATTACCAAATCCGTAAGACCTCCGTAGTAATAAAAAGCACCAGATTGTCTTTCTCCTTCATACTTAAGACCGATATGTTCCATTACTTTCCATGTACCTGGATTATCTTTCGCACCACAACTTTCTATTCTATTTAAATTAAGTGTATCAAATGCAAATTCAAGTATTCTTTGAGCTGCTTCTGTAACATAACCACAACCCCATTCATCTTCACGAATCCAATAGTCTATACCTGCAGTTCTCGCTTTTTTATCATGAATATTTAAATAGATACAGCCAAGTATTTTATTATCCTCTTTTTTTACAATTGTCCATCTATAAAAATCTTTATTGTCATATGCACTTTCATCAAAGAATTTTCTATTTTTAATTAAGTTATTACCAACTTTAGTCATTCCTAAATATCTTCTCAAATTTGGATTTAATTGTATAAAAAAGAATTCATCAATGTCATCTTTAGTAGTTTTTCTAAATAGCAATCTTTCACTTTCTAATGGTATAGTTCCAGTATGATTTATTTCTTCATAATCACAACCACTAATATCAATTTCATTATTAGATATGCTATAATGAGGTCCGTAGTATTCAATTTTACTATCAATAACTCTGATAAATGAATCATCAGGTAAGCATATTATAGGTATAATTTCACTAATCCTAAATGATTCTTTTAAAAGTTTGATATTATTAAAATCAAGATGTGGATAGATATTAAAATCTACTAAACCAAGACCTTCATAATCATATAACTTCATATCAAAATCTTCATCTTCATATACTACTCTTTTAGATTGATTCATTGATCCAGCACTAACGCCTATTACTAAGTCAATTGTTTTAATTTTATCTTTCAGACCATATTTATTAATTCCCTTCATCTGCAAATACGGACTGCCTCCCATTAAAAATACAATATTAGATGAGTTTAACATCTCTTTAGCATCATTAATAGATACGCTTGAATCTACTAAATTAACCTTTTTAAATTTAATACCAATTGTCTCAAAAGATCTCATCATTGCACTTGAATATTTTTTAGATTTAACGATATCATCAAAATCACTTGCTATATATGTGATAACACTATTATCTTTAATATTTTTTATCAAGCATTCACTTTGCATGTCATTAAAACCATTCTCTTTATCTAACCCACTAAATAATATATTTGTCATGGTGCCTCCTTATTTACTTCATTATAACATGCAATACAAAAAAACAAAAGCAGTACGTATTACTACTTTTGATATTTTCTATTAAGCTTTTGACCATTCCCAGGTAAATATTTATCCATATAATAATCTAATCTATGATTTGATATATTACTAATTATTTTAAATGATTTAATATCTTTATTTTTAATACAAGTATCTTTAAATTCTGTATAAGTTTTATCTTTAGTACCACATAACACTTCCATTAAACCATCTTCATTTTTTAAAACTATTAATCTAATAGGTTCTCCATCTAATTCACATTCTATTACCATGCCTGGATCTACTGAATTAATATCAGAATAATCTTTTTGATTAGTTAAAAGAGGCATATTTAATAAATAATCTTTTATTGAACCACAATTACCATACAATCTTTCATCAACTCTATTAGCATATCTATGTGGACGTTTTTTATTAATAGCATAAACTTTTGATAAATCTGCATAATATTTTATTCTACTCATTTCAATTAATACACTATTATTTACTGGATAAACAGTTATTTTATGCATATAAAATTCTTTATCATTACTTTCAATAATAAGAAAGAAATCATCATCAATTTTAATAATATCACTTTCATCACAATAAAAATCTAAACTTCTAATATAATTTTTGAATTCTTGTGGATAAACGTTATTACCAGTACAATTATATAATTTTTTTGTTATTTCATTAGTATCTTTTGAAATAAGTGGTACAGGTAAACCACTAATATTAGACTTAGGAAGAATAACAATTTTATCAAATCTTATTAGTTGTCTTGGATAAGTAGTAATTACTTTTTCATTTTCGTTTGTTCTATCAAAATTCAATACCTTAGTAGTACATGGAAAAGCATAGTAATAAGAACCTTTATCCATACATAATAAATAAGGACGAGCTCTATGACTCTTTTTTATACTATTTAATTCTTTTTTATCAAGAGGCATATAAGACCATGCAATTTCAAAATTATGTTTTTTCTTTTCCATATTATCCCCTCTTTTCAGTGCTACATATTATACTATAAAAGTTTAATTTTTTCAAGTCAAATAATATATGCTATAATATTGAAGGAGGTTTACAAATGATAAATAGAATAGATTTACACATTCATTCAAATTATTCAGATGGAAAGTTTAGCCCTAAAGAAATAATTGATATGGCAAAACAAAATAATGTAAAATACATTTCAATAACAGATCACGATAATGTAGATGCTTATACTGATGAATTATTTGATTATGCTAATAAAAATAATGTTACTTTAATAGCTGGAGTAGAAATATCCACTAAAACAGATAAGTGCGGTATACATGTTTTAGGTTATAACTATGATTTAAATAATAAAGAACTTAAAGATCAATTGTGTAAACTAAGAAATGCTAGACATGACTATTTACGTAAAGTGTCAAACAAACTTAGTAATCTTGGTTTTATTGTTAATACAAATGAACTTGATAAAATAGATTCAGTTACTAAAGGACATATCGCAAATGATGTTGTTAATAACAAAAATAACAAAGAACAACTAATTAAATTTTTTGGACACTTGCCTAATAAAGGTGAATTTATAGAAACAATTATGAATGAGGGTTGTCCTGCTTATGTTAAAAAAGAATCTATCACACCAAAAGAAGCAGCAAAATTAATAAAGAATGCAGGTGGTAAGGCTGTACTTGCTCACCCAGTCGCATACACATATGAAGATAATTTAACAAAAGAAGATATAGAAAAAATAATTAAAGATATGAATCCCGATGGTTTAGAAGCTAATTATATTTATTTTAGAAAATGTGAGAATAGAAAAATTAATGAAATAGATAAATGGAAACAATTTGCTAAAGATAATAAATTATTTGAAACTATGGGAAGTGATTTTCACGACTTTAACAGTTTATCTCCAGAAATAGGATTAATAAATGAAAAAATTACCTATGATGAAACTTTTGTTAATAACATCATAGATAATCTAATAAATTAAAGACGAAAGTCTTTTTTTATTTAATTTTTTTTCCAATTATAAAACCTGTACCTATAGCGCCAGCACTAAGAATAAATTTATAGATTGCATTTACAGTATCGTTATTTACTGGCTCTGTATTTGTTTTAGAATTTAATGTTTCAGATTGGGCGTACTCGCAACTACCATCATCTTTATCTGCTTCAAGATTATAATTTATCGCTTTATAGTCAGTACAACCATAGATATAATATTCACATGAATCATCATCTTTATCAGCATTAGAGTTATAATTTTTAGCATTTTTATCTGTACAACCATAAACATAAGAATAAGTAGGTGCACAAGTACAACTAGGACTTAATGTGCCATCTCTACAAATTTGTTTTCCTGAAGCATCGCAACCTGCTACCCCACCATGATGTGAACAACAACCACTTTTTGCTTTTACCATGATTGGTAATAAACAAACAGCAAGAAAAATCAATAACAATTTCTTCATACCCATACTTCCTATAAATTAATCTCTATTCAATCATCTTCATGTAACATTTCTTTAAGCATAAATCACTATAACCTTTAATAAAGCTATTCTTCATATATTGCAATATCTTTATTAGTAGTTTTCCAATATAAATAAAATGTGAAAAATTTATTAGTAAAATAGTAGTCATCGTTCATATAGTTTAAGCAAATTTCTAATTTGAATTTGTCGACACCTTTTATTTCTAATTTTTTCTTTTCCGGATGGGGAACGATTATTGGTTTTTCTCCATCCACACATGAATCATATAATTGTATTCTTTTGTTGCAACTTGAACACACCGCTTCTAAAAATATTTGTTTTTGAGTTTTAACCACATATGGAAGTAATATTCCTTTTGTTACTCTACCAGTATGATACAAATTAAATTCATATGAACCACATGAACATTTTAAATTTCCTATCAAACTTTCTTTATTGTATTTTTCAGTTTCTTCTTTATTAATTTCCAAGTATTTTTTAAAACTTAACTCCATAACTATTCCTTACTTTACATATTTCACTTTATAAAAACTATAAAATTATATAACTATTATATCAAAAAAATTTATTCTTGTCCTTAAATATTGTTCAAAGTCATTTAAAATTTAAAAATCAGGTAAATTTGAAACAATTATAAGTCTTACTTTTTGTCTATTTTTTTTATTTCTTTTGGCAATAAGTCCATTCTTCATAATATAGAATTTAATTAAATTAACAAATCTGTGCTAATAACTCTTTTCAATTTTCTTTATTAAATAATTTTTCTACGATTAAATCTCTTGAATATAATTTATTATTCTTTTCTAATAATAAGTTTTCATAAAATTTAATTAAGAAACTATTATCTTGTTTTATATTTAAATAATTATTAAAATAATTACTTCTTACTAAAGCATTTCTATGATACACTGATTTTTCTTTAAACATAGTACTATTTACATCATATCCAAGTGATACTAAATATTTTTCTATGAATAATGCAGTAATTCTAGTATTGCCTTCTCTGAATGGATGTATTTGCCATATTCTACTAGAGAAATCTACTATATTATTAATTATATCAACTGTATTCATTTCACTATAGTTTTTATCTTTTTCTACATAATATTGTTTTAGTTCTTATTCTACTTCATAAATTGTTTTTTCACTTATTACATTTTCTTGTAACAGTTTTTCTAAATATTTTGATGGTTTTAGGTTATCAACTTTTTGAAGTCCGATAGCCATATCCCACTCTTGTTGTTTTACATAGTTTTTAGGTGTTTCTGCTTCAATATAATCATTTATACTTGAATCTAATACTTTTTCAGACATTTTGCACCTCCACTAATAACATTATATTAAAAAAAGTCTTTAACTGTTTATAATTTATCACTTTTTAGTTAAAATAACTTTGATGTTTTGGCAAAATATTACAGCATATTTTAGATTTGTGCACCATAATACAATTAACATTTTAACTCAAACAAAAATGAGAGCTTTCGCTCTCTTCAGGGGGAAAAAGAATACCCTATTTTTTTATCATATTTTTCATTATTATTGATTTATGGCTTGCTAAATATCTCGTAAATAGCCCTATTTTACCTATCTTGCTCTATGTAGTTGTTCCCCATTTGTTCCCAAAATAATTATTTCCAAATATAATTAAACATTTTTATCATTTGCTCTTTATCTTCTTGAAATCTTTTTTCATCAATACCTTTTAATATATTTTCTACTTCCTTTATAAATGGTTCAATACTTTTATCAACTGATTTTTCATTAAACCATTTAACTAATGTCTTTATCATTTTTTCTGCTTTATAGTTTTCACCCATATTAATCTGTGGATTCATTATCATATACATTGAATCGTTCTTCTTGAAAAAACCATGATATTCAGATAAAGAATCTTTAATCTTTGAAGAAAGTTCTGTAAGTTTATTAAAGAATGCAAGTGTATTAATATGGTGTAAAAACTCTTTATTTCTAACAGTATAATATGTAGTATATAATTCAAAATATAAACCATACACAGCATTAATAATACGTCTTTTAGCCATAAAGTATTGACATATTGCTGTTACTAAACCAACAATAATACCACATTCTAAATTTGTAATTATATTAATACATAATTCACCATCTAAACTTAATAGTTTTAAAAGAAAACCAAAAGGAATTAATACTATCCCCATTATTGCCAAAATTATTATAATGACTCTTGATTCCTTCATATAAAAACCTCCTGATCAGTTAATATTATATCATACAGCAAATCAATAATTAAATGAACTTTTAAAAATAAATTTTTTAAAAAAGTTTTGATTTTTTGTGAATACATGTTGACCCTTTCGTTTTTTTAAGGTATAATAGATTATGGTGAGAAAGGAGGAAAAAATGAAGACAAACATTATATACCAAAAATCAAGTGAATCTATGAAAGAAATCAATGATGAATCTGTTAATATGATTGTCACATCTCCTCCCTATAATATTAACATTAATTATGGTAATAAAACTAATAAGGGTAAAATTACAGCAAGTAAAGGAATTAAATACAAAGACAACTTAGAAGAAGAAGAATATCGTAAAATGTTAAGGCAAGTTTTCTCAGAATGTAAACGTGTATTAAAAAAAGATGGTTCAATTTTTATAAACATTAAAAATAGATATAATAACGGAATAATTATTCCACCATTTTGGATTCAAGACTTTTTTGAGGATATGTATTTAAAAAATATTATAATATGGAATTTTGATTGGGGCGGTTCTACTAATAAAAGATTTGCTCCTAGATATGAATATGTTTTTTGGTTTACAAAAAATAAAGAAAACTATAAATTTAATTTAGATGCAGTTAAAATACCAGCTTTAAACTACAGACCAGACAGGTATAAAAGCCAATTAAAAAATCCTAGCGATGTATGGAAAATATCTATGGTATCTGGTAATTTTGAAGAAAGAACTGAACATCCAGCGCAATATCCAGAAAGATTAATTGAAAGAATAATAGGTTGTTCAACCGTTCAAAATGATATTGTCTTAGATCCATTTATGGGTTCAGGAACTACTGCAGCTGTGGCAAAAAAGTTAAATAGAAATTATATTGGATATGAAATTGTACCTGAATATATTGAAATATCAGAAAACAGATTAAAAAAAATACAGAAAGGAGAGTTATTAGATGAACGAGAATATTAGAATTGAGTTCGGTGATTGTAGAGAATTATTAAAAACTATTCCTGATAATTCAGTCACATTAGTAGTTACTTCTCCTCCATATAATATTGGAAAAAAGTATGGTAAATATAGCGATAAAATATCATTAGAAGAATGGAAAGAATTGATTAATGATGTCACCAAAGAAATCTATAGAGTATTAAAACCAAACGGAAGTTTTTTCTTAAATTTATCCCCTATACCATTAGGAAACGATAAAGAGATTCTACCCTTACCTTACATAGGCTACGATATTATGAAAGATAATAATTTCAAAATTAGAAATATAATAACTTGGACTTTTAATAATATGCAAAACTGTACGAATAGATTATCCGGTCGATATGAAAATATTGTATGGGGTGTAAAAGATTTAAACAATTATATTTTTAATTTAGATGAAATAAGAATACCATATATTACAAAAAATGATAAAAGATTAGTTGGCGGAATTGGTAGAAACCCAACTGATGTATGGTACTTTGATAGAGTTAATAATATGACTAAGAAAAAACTAGATTTAACACATCCCACAATTTATCCATTACCTATGATTGTTAGAATATTAAAAATGAGTAGCAATGTTGGAGATACAATATTAGATCCTTTTGCTGGAAGTGGAACTTCGCTAGTAGCTGCAAAGATTCTAAATAGAAAAGCGATAGGCTTTGAATTAGATACTAAATACAAAAATGAATATGAAAGAAGATTAGCTACTGAAGGAAATATTCCTGCATCTGTATTTGACGAATATAAAAGTGATGAGGAAAAAAAACAAGCATTTTTAAATGCTATATCGAATATAAAAATAGACAAATAAAAGGCAGAAACACTGCCTTTTTATAATTGCTCAAAAATAATAACTAATCCTAAATTCAAATCATTTGGATAATCTTTGCAAAAATCCTGAATTGAAGAATAATTAGAGATTACCTCACATAGTTTTCTATGTTGTCTAACTGCATGAAGTCCCATTAATTGTCTACTAAAATAGTTTGCTTCGCTATCAGTATCTTTAATTGAATACAATTTTTTTATCCTATTAACACTATTGGCTTCTTCACAAACATCACAACCACACAAATCCATTTTATCGTCAACAAGATTTATATCAACATATTGACATGGTTCTTTTCTAAGTGTATTGTTTGAATTTATTCCACCTACAAAATATTTACTAAACTTTGCATCTGCTGGAGAAGTAGTAGAAAAGACATATTTAGTAGATTTTGCATTACCATCTCCTACTCTTCTAACAGGAGAAGCAGCATCAAAAGAAGTAGCACCACTAAAGTAATTAGTTGCAATATTAGGATATCCTCCACAACCTAATGCGTGAATAGGTCTGTTATCAGCTATTAATTCACGTACAATTTTTGTAGCCCTAGCAGGGCCAACAGTAGATATATAATCTTTTTTTCCTGTTTCATTAAAATCTATATCCTTATACCAACTTTTATCGAGTTTCTTATAACTTGCGATACCACCTAATGCAAATCCCCAAAATTTGTAACTATGCTTTTTTTCCAAAGACAAAACGAACTCAGTACATTTTTTATAATCTTCCTGCAAATCACCATGAATAGTTGCCAACACATTTGGATAATAATCCGGATTTTCTTTTAAATATTTTATTGTTTCTTCTAACAATATATTATTAACTTCATCAGCATTCATAGAATTAAAGAATTTCTTTAGTTCAACATCGGAACCTTCGCCGTCTTTTTCAGTATATTTTCCACCTAAATCAAAAGATACAACAATATCAATCTTTAAATTATTAGCAAAGTTATAATATTCTTTCATTTGAATAATTAATTCATCAATAAATTTATCAAATTTGTAGTTTACTTTTTTTGCTACATATTTAACAATGTTAAATGCACCTGAATCAAGTAGAAATACTTTAGAATTAAAATCGTATTTTTTAGGCTTATATCCGTTATATATCTCACCTTTTTTTATCAACATGTTTCTAATATCATTATACACATCACCAATTTTACTATAACCGGATAGATCATCAAATGCGTGACTTTGAAAAGAATGTGGAATATTATTATTTATATAATAGTAATTTATTAATGCTGGTGTATCTCCTGTTAGTTCAGCATAAACTATTTCTCTATCCTTATCCCCATTACCTCCACCATAATTATATACTTGAAAAAAAGATGGAATTGGTAATTTTTTCCCATGAACATCATAATTCATTTTTATCACTCCTAATTCATATTAACGCCATTTTTTTGCATATCCTTTATGATAGAAACCAACTCTTCTAATGTACCCATTTCTAAAAATTTAGAATATATTTTTTCTTTATATACAGATTGAGGATTTTTTTCTAAATCTCCCTCTCTCTCCTGCCTTTCAAATACTTTCTCATTTATAAGCGTTTCCTTAACCTGTTCACTTGTTTCAAAGAATATTCCTTTTACACATGGATAGTCTATCCAATGAATATAAAAAACAGGTCTCTCGATATCAGATTCAATAATTTCAAGTTGTCTTTCAATTTTTGCTTTGTCAAGAGTAGCACTACCCTCATAGCAATATCTATTAATCTTTTGAATTGCAGAAATAAAAGGAGCACAATGATACTTAACTTCAAAATAAGCCAATATTCCTTTATCTTTTCCCAAAATCATACAATCAGGATATTTCTTATTGCTTTTATCTCCGTGAGTTGCTTTTATCTTTAAGTGATCAGTAAAATAATCTATTAAAATATTTTCAAAAAATTGACCCATTATGACATCATACTTAACATGACTTTTATTTCTTGGATTCATAAAATATGTACCGCATTTTTTACACATATCCTTTAATTGTGGAATTTCTTCTTTTAATTCCTTGACTTTTTTAGGATCTTCTATATTGTTTTCTTTATACATCTTATCGAAACATCCATCATTAAAATCATCATAAGTTAACTGGTTTTCAAATGTAGGTACATTCTTAAAAAAGTCATCTATTCTATCCCTATATATATCTAAAATTTCATTATACATACTACCACTCCATCACAAAATAAGTTTCTTATAATAAAATTATAACATATATTTATGCATTTTTTGATTTTTCGATATAAATTTGTTGCAAAAAAACAATTTTAGAGTGATTAATACAAGGATTGGAGGATAGATATGATTAGAAAATGCACAGATGAAGATATAAGTGATGAAGAATGTGAAAAGGTCATTGATCCTTTTTATGAAAACTATGATAATTTTCTGGAAGAATATGTTGTACCAGAAGTAATAGCATTTTATATTGCTAGTTCATTTTATAGAAATGCTATGTGGGAAGCAACTTTCAAACAACATTTTAATTCTGCTTTTGATACGTTTAATCTGACATGTAAAAATTATAAAAAAGTGAAAACTGAAGTAATTAAACTACTCAGACTAAAATATTCTTTAGAAATAATTAATGAGAATCCTTTGGACTTCAAAATAATTGAGTATTAGTGATTGCTAATCTCTTTTTTATTGTAGTAGTAATAATACAATAAAAATATATATTCTTTCCTTATCCTTATTCTTATCCTTATCTTAGGAGGTCATTGATTATTATTTGATTTCAAATTGATTATATTTTGATTTTTATTTGATTTATTTTTGATTTTGTTTTGTTTTATAAATGATTTGTTTTCCAAAAAACTCACGGAAAATTTATGTTTGTGTGTATTTAGGTGTCAGGTCGGTCTGTAAATTTACTTAAACAAAAAGAGCTATCCCTCGGGGGGATGCCTAAAATGGAAAGTCAATGTTGTTGTAATATACTTCATATTCGTCATTCCAACATTCACCCTTAAACCAATTAGAACCGTTTTTTATTATAATATCAGGAGTGTCCTCGCTCTTTAAATATTCTATATAATTATCCAATCCTTGATTTATGATATCAAATGTTTCTCCCTTTTTTATTGCTTCATTATAATAATATAGAGCTTCTTTTTTACCAACTCTTTTAGGATATTTTTTCCATAGCAATTCAAATTGATTTATTGTTTGAGGATCAATGCCAGAGGTATCAAAAGAATTATACTCTTCTTCTTTTTGTTGTTCTGAATTAAATTCTTCTTCTTTTTCCTCTTCTTCATTATTCTTTTTTCTTCTTATCTCATCTAAGGCAACCAATGGTAAACCATCTGGCAACCCACTATCATCATATAAATAATAAGTCTTATTGTTTAGATTAACTCCAATCATACTTTTTTCATTTTTGAAATAAGTTTCATGGTATCTATCATTTCTTAACTGATTATTGGCTAACCAATTTCGTATAGCTAAAACTCCTGAATCAAACATATAAATAAATCCTTTATCTTCTAATATTTTTATATCATCTTCAGAACATTCAGCAAATCTTGTTATCTTTCTTGGATTACCTATAAATCCATCATCATCTGCTCTAACACCTAATTCATAGTAAAGTAATCTTGCAGTAGCAGGTAAATCAGTAAATTGATCTGAGTCAACTATATCAAGACTAAACATTCTTCTTCTAGCCATTTACTGTTTCACCATGCTTGTAATTATGAATATTAAAATAATCAAGAACCATATTCATTGGAACTAAGCCATTTTGCACTTTTGACTTTCCATCATAAAACTGATTACTTATTACATTTAATACTTCTCTTGCTTTATTTCTACCAATAGCACCAATATCCATTATGTCTTTAATACTAGCCCATTGATATTCTGCTATTTTTTCTATTTCTTCTTTTGTTAGTATTTTTCGTCTTTTTGGCATTTGAAAATCTCCTCCTTTGTATTCTATATAATATTTATCTCTTTAAAGCTTCTCAGACTCTAATTTAATACTAATGCATTATCCTTTGCTGAATATTCAAATTTGCTAAATTTAGCATCATACAGTTTTAACATTTTATTTAACATTTCCATATTAGGAATAGTTTTTTTAGTTTCATAGCTTCTTAATGTAACTGTACTGATTCCTAATGATTCACTGGCTTTTTCTATTGTATATCCGGCATTTACTCTTAATGCTTTAAGTGTTATTTTCATTCTTTCACCTCCTCCTATCTTCTTCTCCATTATAGGATAATCATTTCTGTTTGTAAATATTTTTTTATCATTTTTATCATTTTTCTTTACTTTTATGTTGACAAATTTATCATTTTATTTTATTATGATATTGGAGGTAGCAAACATGAATAAAGTAGAAATGAGAAAAGTCTTAGCTAATAATCTTATAGCATTATTAGACTATAAAAAGATATCAAGAAAGAATATTGCTGATGATCTTAAACTATCTTATACAAAGGTATGTGATTGGACAAGAGCTAGAACTTACCCAAGTGAAATTGAATTAGGTAAATTAGCTAATTATTTAGAAACTACTGTTGAGCAGTTAACTGATGGAGATTCATTAATTAATGGCAATGGTTTTGAACCTGAACAATCATCAAAAAAAGCCAAAATATCTGTAATAGATATTGACTCTGAAGAATGGATTATTCATCCTGTTGATTATGAATGGGTTTCTACTAAATATTTAACACCAGAAACAGGATACTTAATGTTTGATGTAGTTGATGATTTAATGTCACCTAAATATGATATTGGTGATACTGTATTAGTTGAATTTCTAAATAATAAATCAATTAAAGAAGATGGAGATTATTTAGTAAAATTAAAAGAATATGATTCTTGGCTATTCATTCATATTTATGTAAAAAAAGATGGCTACTTAGTTGCACCACTTAATACTAACAATTCAAAGTCAATCTTGCCTAAATTTTATACAAAGAAAGAATTCACAGAAAGTGCTACACAACCTCATAAGGCTATAAGAGTTTCTAAAAATATATAAAAAAATCTCGTACTGGAATACGAGATCAATCAGAAATACCGTTTTGTTAGAGTCTGAGAAACTTTAAACAAATAAACATTATATAAATACAATGTAATGGGATTTCCTAAATTAATTATACCATTTTTATATAATATTACAAGTTTTTAACGGTATTTCCTTTGTAGAAAGGAATTTTTATATGGGTGTGTATAAAGATAATAGGCCTACTAAAGATGGTAAGATATGGTTTTATAAGACTCAATATGAAGATATTGATGGTACTCATAAGACTAAAAAATCAGGTAGATATGCAACTAAAAAAGAAGCAGAAGATGCTGAATTTGAATTTAAATTAAAACTTAGAGAATATGAAAACACTAATAATGTAACCTTTCAAGAAATGATTAGGATGTTTATTGATTTTAGAAAAGATAAAGTCAAGGAAAATACATTATATGGTTATAACAACAAAATACCTTATTTAAAATCACTATATAAAGTCAAGCTTAAAGATTTTAACTACCCTACTTTTGAAAGATGGCATGATGAAATAAATAGTACTCATCTTGCTACAAGAACTAAGAATGACATTTATAAATTATTAAAAACTATTTTAAATTATGCTACCGCTTGGCATGAATTTAACTTTGCTAAGGTATATCCTAAAATGTATAACTTTAATGATCCTAATGAATTTCCTAAAGAACAATTATTTTTTACTTATGAAGAATTCAAACAATTTCTTTCTGTTGAAACTGATATCAAATGGATTGGTATTTTCGAGATTTTATATTACTGTGGATTAAGACGTGGAGAGCTTAGAGGACTACAATGGAAAGATATAAATTTTAAAGATAGAACTTTGAGTATAACTAAGCAAATTAATGATCGTTGTGGATCCGTTAAAAATTGGCGATTCTCAGTTCCTAAAACTAAAAGTAGTATAAGAATATTAAAGATGCCACAAGTCCTTACAAATGACCTTAAAATGATGAAAAACGAGGCAGAAAAGATCCCAGGATTCAATGATAATTTTTTTGTAGCTGGAGATATGCTTCCTGTATGTAGTAATACACTTACTAATCATAAAAATGTTAATTGTAAATTAGCAGATGTTAAACAGATTCGATTGCATGATTTCAGACATTCTTGTGCCTCTCTTCTGGTTAATAAAGGTGCTAATGTTCAAGTTGTAGCAAAATACTTAGGTCATACAAAAGTTGAAGAAACATTAAAAACTTATTCACACCTATTTACAAGTACTTTGGATGAGGTAGTTGCCGTAATAGATAATTTAGACAATAATAAAACCGATGATTAATTACCATCGGTTATTTTTATTTTATCAATATATCCAAGCAAATAATAGGATGTTCCAAATAATTGATTAAATAAATTTTCATCATTGTACTTAATTTTTCGTTCTTGAAGAGCTTTTTTATCTATGACATAAAAATCATTCATTGGGGTTCTGTTACTATTTATAATAACATTAGAACCATATTTATTATTGTGTTGTACAGAAAACTGTTCAAATTTTTCATAAAATTCATCATTTGGATTACTAAGTATTTTAGGTTCAAACATTTTTAATACAGTTAGTTTTTCATATTTTCTAGCCTCAATAAAATTAGAACAAAATCTATTACCAAAAATTGAAGAATATGCATCTTCAAAAAAACTATACATCATCGAAATAACTCCAGAAGTTATTATATTTGATTTACCACCATCAGCTGGTGCAGTAAATACTATTCTTCCCCTTACACTTCCATCGGGCAATATCTCCATAAAGTGATTAAGTCCGGCTGGAACAAGAACATCAAAATGATCATTTCCACATTTTGGAGCACCTATAGTAATACAAATTGAATACCCTACTTTTGATATACTGTATGGTGTGTTTGATTTTTTTAAAATATTTGATACTTTCTCAAAATCTGCATTTAATAATTTTTGTGTCACTTTCGAAATATCTCTAGACAAAACAGAAAATCCAAAATCCAAGTAGCCACATAAATTGTTAATATTTTCTTTAATAGGTTTTATATAAATCTTGTTTTCTATTTTCTTTATGTTATCTTTTCTTTTTTCCAATATTCTGTTAATAGTTGCACTATCACTTACAGGATTCGAACTTGAAGATATTCTTTCATAAATAACACCATTGTTTGTTATATATGGTGGATTTACACCTTCGTCAATTCTTATTATATATATTTTTTTCTCATTTTTACTTAATCTTTTAATATCAAAAGATGGATTGGGACTAATATGATCCCTAAAAACATTATTAATTTTTTCTTCTGTCCATTTAGCACAGCCAGTAATAGTTTTATCATCTTCTACTCCTAGAAAAATATATCCACCAAATGTATTAGAAAATGCACATATTTCTTTCGCTAATCCTTTTGTTGAAACATCATCATTTTTAAATTCTACAAAAAAACTTTCATCTAAATCTGTATTATTTAAAAACTCCTCAACATCAGAATATTTTAATTTTGAAAATTCCCTATTATTAATTAATATCATCCTTACCTCCTATTAATCATTAATCCTCTTATTTATATAATCAATTATTACTAATCCATAATTTATAAAAAAGTCTTTTTGACTATCTGTGTAATTTGCTCTTTTATCAATGTCTTCCTTTGTAGAATGTCTAAAACATTCTAATTTGTTTCTATACCCTTTTACTATATCATCCGATAAATAACCATCAGTATCTGTATAATCTAAAACGATAAATTTATCACTTTTTTTATGAGGCTTTAAAAGATACTCTATACTATTGCAAATTGCTTCAAGCTTCTCATCTAATGACATATTATTAAACTCAGCACCTCTTGTAGATACAATTTTTAAAGTTTTTGCTACATCGTCAGATACTTTATGTTTATTCTTTTTTATAAATTTAAGATTTTCTACGAAGACACTTCTATCAGCCCATGCTACTTTTCCACTATATCCATCTCTTTCAATAATCTTTTTTCTTATCTTATCATACGATAAATTCCATCTTTCTGTTGGCCTTTCTAAGAAATTAGGAAATTCTTCTATGCAATAGCCTATATCATTTAAATAGTTACATAAATATATAAAATTATTATCATTTACAGTATCTATAATTGGATTATTTGGATTATAAGGTTGAATAAGCTCTTTAAACTTATCGATTGCATCTTGCTCATCGTAGATCCAAAATTCATCCCCACTGCCTCTCCAAGTTAATAAATCTTGGAACATGTTAACATAATATTCATGTTTATAATATGTCTGACAAAAGTATGCTCTTAACTCTACCATTGTACCCTCCTTATAAAAGAAAAAATTCTATACTTTAAATTGTATAGAACTCTATGATCTAATTATACTACTTTATCTTTTAAATGTCTGCAATAATCATGCAATTTTTGAGAAACTTGTTCCCGAGTTGTTCCCAAGAATTATTTTCAATCTTCTATATGCTTGCAAACCCTTATAAAATAGGCATAAAAAATGAGAGCACGGTTAAATGCTCTCTTCAGGGGGTTTTGGTTGAATACATCCACACTTATATTCGTAGAAGTATTCGTGACATATTTCTATGTCAATTTAATAATATAATATTATAGATTTTTTGTCAATTTATTTTTTAATTTTTCACATTAATTTTATTTTTTTCTTATCAATCTCATTCCGTTTTTAAAATCACTTACTGTTTCTATTCTAAACATTCTTTGCTCAAAATAATTGATAAACTCTTTTAATAATGCTGAAGGTTTAATTCTACCATATGCTCCACATTCATTAACTAAATCGTTCAATCTACTTGATTCAATTTGCGCTAATTTTACTAATTCTGATATTATAGTTTCACTTAATTCTTTCATATTTGATCTAAGTAATTCTATAGTGAACTCTGATGTTACTTCAAACAAATCAGTATCTACTCCCACTATTACATTGTCTGGCGTTAAAATTAAATTTTCTTGATGCATATCATGTACTCTAATTCCCATTTTTGATAATTTAATTACTTCCATTTCAAACACTTCTAGTGCTTTTATAAACTCTCTTATTAATATTTGTCCATTCAAATTATAAATAACATTACCTTCAATATAATCGCTTAAATAGCCTTTAAAACCCTCATATGAATAATCACCTTCAAATACCAATACTTTAGGAAATGCCATATAAGTACTTACTTGTTCCGTTAATAATTCCAATTGAGGCAAATTAAAATTATCCGTTTTATAAACTTTATAAATCAGTTCTTTATTAAACCTAAATATATTTCCCTGCAATCCCTTATCATTTATTAACTCTCTATGAAAATAATCAGGTATTTTCGGTAATATTATTTTTTTATTCGTCATACGCACCTCATAGTTTTATAGAATAGCATATTTATTAAGATAATTCAAGCAAACAAAAAGGCGAAAATATATATCTTCACCTTATTTCTTATTATTTCTTGTTGATATCACTGTAGCTATTATTCCTATTAAAGCACCTACTCCTACATATATAAGAATATTTTTTATATTAAAATCTTTTTTACCAACATTATCTAATTCTTTTTGTACATCTTCACTTTCATTTTTATACTTATCAAGAACATTGAAAGTTGCACTATCCATAATACTTTTCATAATAGATTCTTCACTTTCACTAAACTCACCTTGTTTTTGCATTTGAAATGTATATCCTTGTGCATTAACGACTGTATAATATGCTAGTACGTTATATTTAGATGTCTCATCATAATACCTTACTATTGCATATTTATTTTTACCATTATTATAAACTTTATAATCTTCTGATGAAACTAACTTACTAATCTCTTTAGCAACTTCTTTTACTACATCATCTGGATAATTAGTTAGATTATTCATATCTTCAACTGACTTAATTCTTAATATAAAATCAGTTCCTAATTCTTTAGGCGATGCATCTATATAAGCTTCATTTTCATTAAAGAAATTTTCCATATAATCTTTAGTTACTCCTAAAGTCTCTAAATCTTTATTGCCATCTAAATTATATCTTGTAAATACATACCAATCATCATTAAAATCTATAGAAAGATTAATCTCTCTTAAATCAACGTTTTTTCCGTAAATGTTAACTGGTATAAACAACACTAAACTTATCAATAAACACAACACTTTTTTCATAATATTATTCCTAATCCTTTAATGACTTAAACATTTTCTTCCATAAATTACTTGATGAATAATTTAATATTCCTGCTTTATATATTTTAAGTCCATATTTATATAATAAACCACAAGTACCAATTAATAATAATATTGATATTCCAAGATCTAGTAATGACATCTCACCAAGAGTATACATAACAGGTGCTAATATACCTGAAATAAATGGTATAAACGCAGCTACTTTAATAAATAATGCTCCTTGATATACAGATGCATATATAGCTAAATAATATCCTATCATTAAGAATATCATGACTGGTGTTAATATTTGATTATAGTCTTCCATATTAGTTGTCATACTAGCAAGTACTCCTATAAATAAAGAATATGCAAAGAAACTAAATAACATTAATAATATAAAGAATGGTATACCACTTACTAATCTACTTGCTATATCGCTTTGTAAGAACATGTTAATATATTGTGAAACATTACTTACTGATACATTACTAGATATTACATCACTTCCAGGTATTCCAGTAGTGGCAACTCTTATTAGTGCCCCAACTATTACATAGAAGATAAGTAACAATCCTTGAACTATCGCAAATACATTAGCTGATATTAATTTAGATAAAAAATGTATTTCAGGTTTTACACTTGATATAATAACTTCCATACTCTTAGTAGACTTTTCTTCATTAATTTCAGCCCCTATCATTTGTATAATTAATATAATAAGCAAGAAGAAAGGTACTATAAATATAATAATTATTATTCCACCTATTTTCTCCATTAACTCTTCATTTTCATTAAGATTTTCATCTAAAAGAGTTCTCTTTACTTCAACTGACTTATAAACATCATTTAAAGTATTTTGATCTATATTAGATTTCTCTAATGCCAAATTTGACTTGACTGTATTTAATGCATTAATTATATTTTGATATAATACTGTATCTATATAATCATATGATATAATCTCTGCATTAAATATTTTATCTATTCCCTCACTATCACTTTTAGTAATATAAACAATTATATCATCACTTTCATCTTTAATAATTTCTTTTTTTAATTCGCTTACTTTCTTATCACTTTTCTTTATCTCAGCATTATAGTTATCAAGTATATCTAAATAACTATTTTTCATTGTTTCATTAACATCATCATATATACCCATTTCATCTACTATATATACATGTGTTAATTTATCAAAATCCCCACCAAATAATTTAACTATACTATCTAAATTAATAAGTACAGCTATTACTATAAATAATACTAAATTAGTTATTTTAAATGATTTAGTATTTATTTTTCTCTTAATGCTATCTTTTGTTAAAAACTTAAACTTATTTTTCATATGCCTCCCCTACTGTACTTACAAATATTTCATTTAAAGTTGGTTCCTCAACTACAAATTTAATTACATTGTTATATTTAGATACCTTTTTAAATACATCATTAACATATGCAATATCTTCTATTTTAATAGTATATTCATTTTTATTTTTAGTAACGTCTACTACACCTTTTATTTTTTTAATTTCATCTACATTTAAGTCAGCTATTACTTTAATATTTTTCTTTCTATAATCTTCTTTAATTTTAGTTAATTTACCCTCTAGAACAGTATTACCTTTAACAAGTATAACAAGTGAGTCACAAAAATATTCTATATGCTCCATCATATGTGATGAAAATATTATCATAGTTTTATTCTTCTTAAGTCTTAATATTATTTTTTTAAACATCTCTACATTTATAGGATCTAACCCACTAAATGGTTCATCTAATATTAAGAGTCTTGGACTATGAAGTATACTTATTATAAATTGTATCTTCTGTTGATTTCCTTTAGATAATTCTTTTATTTTTTTATTTTTATATTCTTTAATATTAAATTCATCTAAATACTCATCTAATTTCTCTTCTACTTCTTTTTCAGTCAACCCTTTAAGTACACCATAATATATTGCTTGCTCTAAAACAGTTTTACTTGTTATTAAACTTCTTTCTTCTGTTAAGAAACCTATTTGATCAGTAAGAGAATAATCAATTTTTTTACCATCTAAAGTAATTTCACCTTCAGTTTTATCAAGAAGTCCCATAATCATTCTAAATGTAGTTGTTTTACCTGCGCCATTCACACCAAGTAAACCAAATATTTCTCCTTCTTTTATTTCAAAAGATAAATCATTTACTGCTCTAAAGTCATCATAATATTTAGTGACATGACTTACTTTTAACATATCTTTACCTCCATTCCATTTTCTATTCCTAACTTTTCTGCTTCATCTTTATTCATATGATATTCAAGTACACATGTTTCATCAGATTTAATCATAACATCATCAAGAGTTAACCCATTTACTTCTATTTTTACTATTTGACCTTTAGAAACATTAAACTCTTTTAAGTCTTCACTGCTCATATGAATATGCCTATCTGCAATAATAGTTGACTCTACTGCTTCATAGGTACCATGTGGTCCAACTATAGTGATAGATTCACTTCCCTTTAAGTCTCCACTACTTCTAATTGGCGGATTAATACCTAAATATTCACAATCCTTTTCAAGTAATTCTACTTGTGTATATTTTCTACAAGGTCCGACTATACGAACATTTTCTATTTTCTTATTATTTTTTATTAATGTTACTGTTTCTTCTGCCGCAAATTGCCCTTTTTGTACTAACATTCTTCTAACATTAAGATTATAGTTTTTACCAAATAATATATCTAATACCTCACGTGTTACATGTATATGATGATTAGATAAAGCTGACTTTATTATCATAAAAGTATCCTCCACCTACATTATAAAATATTTTCATTAAAAATTGAATAATTAATCACAAAATAATCTATATTTCATTAAATAATATTAAAAGGGGATGATAGTTTGAACGGTAGTTATTATAAAACTCCAGTATTCTTAAATGATATAGAAAGGGATTCAAATATGCCAAACAATTATCAAACAGATTATCCAATGGAGCAAAGTTATATTGAAAATATAATTAGAAATAATATTGGTAAAAAAGTAATAGTTCATGCATCTTTTAGTGATTCAGTTGAATGGAGAGATAGAGTATTTACAGGTATAATAGAACATGCAGGTAGAGATAATCTAGTGTTAAATGATGTTGAAAATAATAAACATTACTTAATACTTATGATATATGTTGATTTCTTTGAATTTGATGAAGAAATAATTTACGCAAAATAACTTTAAATATAATATGATTTTTGCTATAATATTTAGGTAGGATGTGATTATATGAATACACTAAATATTATTGCTCTAATACTTGTTATCTTAATTATTCTTATTAGTTTAATTACTATTTTATTTAAGTGTCATAATGAAAAATTAGAATCTATTGTTAAAAATTTAGATACTACAGAAAAAGAATGTTTTGATAAATTAAAAAACAAATATGATTTTATTATTAGACTTATAAACATAATTGAAGATAAATATAAAGTCGAAAGTAAAATATTTGAAGACGTTAAAAAGATGAAAATAGATTCAATTAAATCATATAAAAATGAAAAGATACTTAATAAGTGTTATAAAGAAATATTACAAATAAAAGAAGATAATAAAAAGACTAAAGAAGTAAGAAGTTTTAAAGATATAATAAATGATTATGAAGATAATGAACTATTAATTATATCGCTAAGAACTTATTATAATAAGTATGTATTAGAATATAATAATTTAATTAAAAAAATTCCTTATAATATCATTGCTAAATTTAAAAAATATCAACTTAGAACTCTATTAGAAGGAAAAGAATTAACAACAAATTTTAATAATTCTTTGGAAGTGTAAAATTCACTTCTTTTATTTTGTTTTGTTTTAAAAAATTATTAGTTTTAGAAAATGGTTTGCTTCCAAAGAATCCATTTCTGGCAGAAAATGGACTTGGATGAGTACTTTCAATTACTAAATGTTTAGGGTTTGTTATTAGTGCTTTTTTACTTCTTGCGAAACTACCCCAAAGTATAAATACAATAGGTTCCTTTTTTAAATTTAAAAGTTTAATTATATGATCTGTAAGTAATTGCCAACCTAAATTCTTATGAGATGCTGGTAAGTCTTTTCTAACTGTAAGTACTGAGTTTAATAAAAGTACGCCCTCATGTGTCCACGGTGTTAAATCTCCACATTCTTCATTTTTAATACCTAAATCATCATATAATTCCTTAAATATATTTTGAAGACTAGGTGGTAATTTAACTCCCTTTTTAACACTAAATGATAGTCCATGAGCTTGTCCTTCTCCATGATATGGATCTTGTCCTATAATAACAACTTTAGTATCTTTATATGAAGTGTTCTTTAAAGCATTAAAAATATCATCCCATTTAGGAAAACATGTGTAATTTTTATACTCTTCTTTAACTTTATTCATAAATCTTTTAAAATTTGGACTATTCCAGACAGTAGATAAAACTATATCCCAATCATTACCTATCATATTTTCTCACTTCCTAACAACTTTATTATACTATAAGAATTAATAATAATCATAATAAATAATAAATAATCTAAAAAAGAATTACATGTTATAAATAAATATAATTTGT